>PVBE010650680.1_pt1 | contig 46307 bp, 27 predicted proteins | sample 1631181 | NCBI WGS metagenome assembly PVBE01 (sample SAMN08397723, study PRJNA350692) | Marine metagenome, whole genome shotgun sequencing project. | isolation source: water | place: Pacific Ocean | collected 2012-04
CTTGTGCGGGCCCCCGTCAATTCCTTTGAGTTTTAGCCTTGCGGCCGTACTCCCCAGGCGGAGAACTTAACGCGTTAGCTTCGGCACTGAGAGTTTAACCCCCCAACACCTAGTTCTCATCGTTTACGGCGTGGACTACCAGGGTATCTAATCCTGTTTGCTCCCCACGCTTTCGTACCTCAGCGTCAGTATTGGTCCAGGTAGCCGCCTTCGCCACTGATGTTCCTTCCGGTATCTATGCATTTCACCGCTACACCGGAAATTCCACTACCCTCTACCATACTCTAGATACCCAGTATCAGATGCAATTCCCAAGTTGAGCTCGGGGCTTTCACACCTGACTTAAATATCCGCCTACGTACGCTTTACGCCCAATAATTCCGATTAACGCTTGCACCCTCTGTCTTACCGCGGCTGCTGGCACAGAGTTAGCCGGTGCTTCTTCTGTAGATAACGTCATATAACAAAGGTATTAACCTTGTTCATTTCTTCCCTACTGAAAGTGCTTTACAACCCGAAGGCATTCGTCACACACGCGGTATTGCTGGATCAGGCTTGCGCCCATTGTCCAATATTCCCCACTGCTGCCTCCCGTAGGAGTCTGGGCCGTGTCTCAGTCCCAGTGTGGCTGATCATCCTCTCAGACCAGCTACAGATCGTTGCCTTGGTAGGCCTTTACCCCACCAACTAGCTAATCTGACGCAGGCTCATCCTAAAGCAACAGGCCCCAAAGGGTCCCCGTCTTTACTCCGAAGAGACTATGCGGTATTAGCCCGAGTTTCCTCAGGTTATCCCCCACTTTAAGGTAGATTCCTACGCGTTACTCACCCGTCCGCCACTCGCCATCACTCTTACCGAAGTAAAAGCATGCTGCCGTTCGACTTGCATGTGTTAAGCATACCGCCAGCGTTCAATCTGAGCCAGGATCAAACTCTTCAGTTTGATAAAGGTGTGACCTATAGTCACATTCGTTTTCGGCTTACGCCGATATCCTGACATTCGTATTAGAGCGCCCACACAAATTACATGGTTGATTGCTTAAATGTTAAAGAACAGAACCCGATTATATTCAGAATCCAGAGAATGTCAACACAATACTATAAAAAAAACATAATAAATCTAAAATACTAGACAGAACCCTCTTAAGGCCCCCTATCATTTGACTCTACAACAACTCTGATGTCCCAAATAACTCATATCAATGGCTTTACTTCAGCTTTCTTAAACTTTACTTTTTGCGGGATAGATTAAGCCGCTTTACAATTTTAAATTTTTCTTCAAGCCTGCTCGCTAAAGGACTCCTTACAATGACCCAACCAACTTCTCACAAGCTCCAAACTGAACAACACATCGCCCATTGTTTTCATCTCTTTTGAAAAACAAAGCCTATACCTACTTACCCTCACAGCACGAACCTTGTTCTGGTGGCTTGGCTGCTTCTTCAAAAGTTGCCGATACACCCTCATACACCTGATGACAACAGCTCCATAACTTCCAACCAATAGATGCCGCCGACACAGGTTTATCTGTTGAAACAGGATCCCTGATTGTAGATAAAAACTCGTATTGCGTCGCATAAGCAGCCAAACTAACTGAAAACATAGCCATCAGCGTACAACTTACTCCAGGGTTCATCATAGCACCCCATAAAAACCAACTACCTCCAGCAGCCAAAAAGACCACACACGCATTAAAAACTAAGGCAGCCAACTTAAACCAACGACTTATCTCCTGGTATTCTCCCACCAGTTTCAACAAAGATTTAATGGATTGATCTTTAATATTATCGAACTTCTCAATATGAACACCCACACCACTCAAGGCCAAAACACCTGCATCATCGCCAACATGAACGCCAATGTCTGCGAACTTCAAGGCCTCAATATCATTATTCCCATCACCCACCATCATCACTGAATAAGCTTTTTTAGATTTAATCTCAGAATCATCTGCTATTATTTTTTTCCTACAACAGTCCCCGTCCGATAACTCTCCTTCTGACTGCAAATGAGCAATAACCTTAGCTTTATTAACCTTTGCTCTAGCTCCCCCTTGTACCTGATTAAATGCATCATTCATCCAGGTTTTAACATTTCCGTTAAGTTGCCCGCCAGTAATCCAATCAGTTCCTTCTAAAGCACTCAGCAGATCTGTTTTCATCTGCTTTTCTGCGCCAGTATCATCGTGCCCAGATAACACCAGTAGTAATTTAGGGTTAACATCATTAACCAGTGTTTTGAGTGCGGTTTTTCCATTCCGATCCATCGCCCAAACACCAGTAGAGTTATCTCCATTAACTAAAGTACGTGTTCTATCAATAACCAGAACATTGACATGACTCGACTTAATTGCGTCTAGACTGACAACCTTTAACCCGTTAGTTAACTTATTATATTTACTTTCAGCACGAGCTTCTAAAATAGGGATTGCTATGGTAAAAACACAAGGGCATGCAACTAAAAGCATGTTCACAACAACACTAATAGCCAACATAGGATTACCCACTGACAACCAAAATAGCCCTACTAATAAAGAAGCAACCAACAATGCGGGCACAAAATAATTCATGTAGGACTCACCAGGATCCCTGAGATAATTTCTCATTTTCGTCGGATCAACCGACTCTACGCTTGCCATCACGCTACCTTTTTCAAGCTTTGAGAATCTCAGATGATGGCCTAACTTAGCCCTCACGTTGACAGCAATACTTGACTGCTCCTCACCCTGATTAACCGCAAATGCATCGCTAACCTCTTCGACCTGAGCCGTTATCCCTGGCAATAGGGTTTCATGCTTACTCAACAAAAACTGATCCCCTACTTTTAACTTCTTTTGGGAACAAAGCTGATACTCACCATCACGGTAAATATTTAAATCAGGGAAAGTATGTTTATTCACTTCCTTTAAGGCGCTATCACGAATCCTTTTTTTTAATTTAGAACCCAAACTAATTGCCACCATGGTTAACAATGCATCGTGATAGAAGACATGCGCTCCCAGTGCATGCATAAACCCCGGAAACAAAAAAACACTACTCGACACCAGCCAGGACAAATAACTACTAACAAAAGAAGTTGCCACCATCCCTGCGCCTGAATAAAACTTTTTAGGCCAATCGAAATAAATAAAGCCTGTAGACACAACCATCCATGCCACTATTTGAACAGAAAGCGAAGCTCCCATGACAAATAAGAGTGGAAACAATACCAACTGGCAAGCAGTAATCTTCAACATAGCGCTCAACCAGTCTGAATTAGATTCTCCCATATGCCCAAGCAAACTTCTCATCAAGCCTAGAATGCATGCTGCAACCATGACAGTTCCTAACCCAACAGCCAAACCTGAAACTGATAACGCCACACCCACAAAGGCAATCGTCATTAAAGACCCTAATCTCATGAGATCTAAGGCGTATGACTCAAAAATAGACCGTCCAACCCAGCAAGTCGTTACCGTACAAGCAATAAAACAAATCCCCCACAGCAAGCTTCCATGCGACCCAAACCAAGCCCAATGATGGGCTAATGTCATGGCTAGATAAAAAACCACCCCAACAATTTCTTCCTTAAAAGTAGAAAACGTGGAGGGGTGAGTATTACTTGCCGAAGGAGTCTTTAAGTTCTTAGCAAAGATTCCAAGAGATGTAATAGTTGGATTAACCTTATTACTGGAGTTGTTTTGAAGTGAGAAAATAGAAAAAGAGCTCAGTGACTTATAAAATGAATTGACCCAAGAAAATTGCAGAAGAGAAACCATAACTTAACTCTAAAGGGGGTATCATAGCAAAAACATCTTGCGTTTTCAAACTAATAAAAAACCATCTATTAAAAACTGGAATATCTACTAATTATAATCTTAAATCATCAAAAATAGGGTTCTCAGGATCTTCTTCATAGTCATTGGAAAATGAATCTATTTTCTGAAATTTTTCTTTTGGATAAGCATATGGAACTCCTCCTTCATGATTACATCTTGCCGGAGGGATACCTTTATTATCATCACCATCAAGATAAGCAGCTGAGTCAAAATCAGCAGGGCGTAATAATGAACTCTCCTCCATCATTGATGACTTGACAAAATGAATCATTCTATACATAAATTCAACCATTGGACGCATAACCGGGGCAGCAATTGAATACATACTGCTCATAAAATCATTAAAAGAAAACCCAAACAGATCCCTGGCAATATTAGACATATAATCATTAAAACTCGAAGAATTGACAACACTATAGAGCATGATGCCTTGGACGATTATTAGCAAGGGCGACAATAATCCCAATAAAAGCAATGAATCCATCAAAAAGTACATTAAACCCAAAGCGATGATAATATAAGGCAACCCTCCAGGCATACTGAAAAACCGACCCAATGTTAAGCTAATAGACGACATCATCAGTATGACCAAGTCAGCTTTAGATCCCTTTAGTGACCTAACTTTAGCAAAACTTTTTGAAAACGCGCCTTTAGGTTTAAACGTAATTAAAAGACAAGTAAACCACGTCCCAGTACTAAAAATACCCCTATCTCGACAAGCAAAGTCATAAATTTCTTGTAATGCCTTATCACCATATTTTGGAGACCTTAAGCACAGATCTATAGCTGATCCATAGACATCTAGCGCCATACGCTTTAACAGAAACACCTTAAATCTTTGAATAGCCTCCTTTCGAAAATCATTTGCATTGTGTTGGCAAGATTGTTTCCACAAACGACACATGTCAGAAGGCGCAATATTCCCAGCAACAATCGGTATTGTTTCCAGAGAAATCCCTAAAGGTTTTAAAAAGAGTGGCTCTGTATCCCTGCGATCAAATGGTAGACGATTCATCAAGACATAATCTAGCCAATGACTAGAATAAGCCTGCGCAACTTCTTTGAATCTAGAGCCAAATGTACCATCAAATTTCATTTGTATAAAAGCCTTTCCAAAAATAATATTTAAAATTTTATGAAAAGATAATTCATCAACACTTTTTAATCTATTAAGCTCATCTACACTTAAAACATAGTCATCTTCAAGCGTTAATTTTTTTGTCCCTGCTTCGTTTTCCATGGTTTTATACAAAACTTCATAAAGTCTAAGCTTATTAGCCTCTGGAGACGATAGTATCCTCTTCTTTACCTCATTAAGATGTGCCCCAGCAGCAACCTTGAAAATTCTGGAATTCAAAAACATATCAAAATGCTTGCGACTCATTCCCGCTAGACCGCCTATCCCTTCAAAAAATAATTTGTTCTCAATATTCTCTAGTCGATAATAACCCTGACCTTGAACCTTCAACTCAACCCACTCAAAACACCCCTTATCAAAAGAACTAAACACCCCATCACATTTCATCTGAGCTAAAGATAATTGATAGATTGTCTTTTTTTCTGTCCATACAAAGTGCTTTTGCATTTCATTCAGTGATAGCTCCATCTCAGTTTTTAAGTCTTTCATTAACTCTTTTTCGTCTGAAATGTGACGCATTAAACGCAAGAAACGGTCCCAATTTTTTGGTTTAATGGGGAGCTTCTTCATTTTATCACAAAGAGCCCTTACACCTTGTTTTAATGCCTCAATAGTTACCTGTCCTTGTGTTATTTCTTGATATTGTTTCGATACCTCAAACAAATTTTTCAGGAAGTTTTTAAACCCTCCTTCTTCAAGACAGTTTAGATTCTCATCACCCAAACTATTCATGATCACACAGTCATAAGTATCATCACTAATTCTTTGAGCTAATTCACGAATAAGCTCTACCTTTATCGAATTTTGGCATTGTGTTATATTTTGATCTATCATCCCGAAAGATTGAGGTGATGCTTTTTTCAAACCTTGAAGTTTTTTTTCAAGCTCTAAAATATTTTCAGGCTCACGGTTCTTCAGTGATTGATATTGATTCCTAAAGTCCCCCCACTCTCTCGCCTTAAATATCAGGCTATAATCTGCATTTAAACTGGTTATAATCTGTGAGTCAAGTTGATCATCTTCTTTAGTCAACCAACTCTTTATTCTCCCATAGAATGAGCTCGAAGATTGTAGTTTCATTAAATCATAAGGGTTGTATTGGCCGATGCCATCAATCAATACCGAGGACTGAGCCACTAACCATTCTGCAGAAAGCCTCTTATCACCATGCATTTCAATGGCTTGAAAGTTATTATAATTAAAAGCATCTTGGTAAGAGGAAAACACACCCTTAATAGGGCTAGGAAGCGACATAGCATGGTGATTATTATGTTGTAATTGAGCTATTAACTTTTTATCTTCTTGAGATATCTTACGATAATTCTTAACCGAAGAATTCAACAGCATAGCAATGCTTTTTAAACAAAATTTTATCTCTTTAGGCGAAGCAACTCCATCTTCTTCTTTCAACAAAACGTACTCTTGCAAACAGTATAAAGACTCCAAATCAAGACAGTATTGGCTATCCCTAAGTGCGGCCTGCTTTTGTAATTGAATCCATTCTAACGTGTGCTTGAAAATCTTGGGGTTTGAACTATGCAATGCATAACAGTTAACAAACTTAGCCCAGTTTGTTTTTGGGTTCTCATTCTCATTCACAGTCCATGCAAACCCTGCAAGTTCAGTATCTTTGAATATAGTATTTTTAAATTCTTCTTTCTGTTGCTCAGGAAGCAAGAAACAATACATCAATAACTTTACATGGCTAGAAAAACCATCTATATACATTCTTGAGCTATAATTAGCTTCCGGATTGACCCTATGATCCCAAGAACATAAATAATGAACGACTTCAGTTAGAGAGTTAGTAGAGGCTGAGATTATTGAATTAATTAATAAGTCCTCTAAGTTAAAATCATTCTTAGCAGGGACTAAGGACGGCGGAAAAATATTGTTTGGGCATTGAATATCTTTACCCGGAAGATTGATCCCCGGATGGTTTTTTTGTACCCATTTTGTATTTCCAAACATGCACGCAATGTGCACCGGCTTAAGAGTTCCGCCAGTTGTGCCATCACCAAAAGATATTTCAGACTGTAATTCATCGGTACAATCATATTCCGTATCATTCAAAGAAGCAGCCACATGTGCCCAAGTAGGAGGGTTTAGTGAACTGTTCAGTTGAGACCATTGTACAAAGCGCCGGTCTATCTCATGATATTTACAATGGATATCTCCTGTCTCAAAGCGTATCATGCTCCATATTTTAAAAATAAGAACAATACCTTTTAGGCCATGTATTTCATAAATATAATTGAACAGCTCTTCAGCTTCACTTTTAGTTTTAATGATTGGGGCGGCTTGAACACTCAAGCCCCATAAAAAGGCAGTGACTTGACCCGCCTTAATACCCTCAGAAAGATTTTTATTTATAGGCACTTACATTATCTCCTCTCAAGCTTATAAGAATACCACTCAATCATTAACGTAACATTAAATATAAACAGGTATTTCCCATCTACCCATAGTATCATTTCCTATACCATGCATCAATAACGATAATTATATCCAATAAACAAAGATAAACAAAATAAGCCAAACAACATCAACAAAATGCCAATACCATGCGACAGCCTCGAAAGCAAAATGATCTTTGGGTGTAAAATGCCCATATAGAATTCTGAAAAAGATAACGATCAGCATAATGGTCCCCAAAGTCACATGCATTCCATGAAACCCTGTTAGCATAAAAAAGATATTTCCATAAATACCCGAGGCTAGTGTTAAATTTAATTCCGTGTAGGCTTCATGGTACTCGTGCGCCTGTAAATAAAGAAAAAATATGCCTAGAAGAATAGTTAATAATTGCCCCCAAACTGCTTTACGATGGTTGTTTTCAACAATGCCCCAATGAGCCACCGTAATGGTTAATCCACTGGTCAAAAGAACCAGTGTATTCAGAGCGGGAACCCCCCAGGGTTTGATAACATCATTAGGCCCTAAAAACTCTGAAGGATCTGGCGTATGAAAAAGTGGCCACACAGATTCAAAACTAGGCCAAAGAAGTATGTGCGTCAAGGTGCTTGAAGAAGATTCAAATTCCCCTGCTAACCAAGGAAGAATAAACACTCGTGCGTAAAATAAAGTTCCAAAGAACACACCAAAAAAGCAAACTTCAGAGAAAATAAACCACCCCATGCCCCAACGAAGACAACGTTCGTATTGATGATCTCCCTTTAATTCTGTTCTATTCTCATGAATAATCTCTGAAAACCACCCAAACAACATAAAGATAAGCACCATGAACCCTGCACCTAAAAGGTAAGGGCCGTACCATTCATTGTGCAACCAATTAACCAAACCTGTCGCAATAAGAAGCAAAGCAATTGAACCTACTATCGGCCACCAAGACGGTGGTGTTATATGAACATCATGACTCATTCTGTCTCCTTAGCTGTTCTTTAAACCTTACTTTCATCTTTTTCCAATCTTGTTGCTGACCCAATTTTCCCGCATTGTAGGTATCAAATAGAAACAATGCCAAACTAGCATCATGAATGGATGTTGGCGTTTTCTTTGCCAGAGATAGATGAATCGACCAACCCTTTTTTTCTCCTGGGGCTAGTTCCAAGTGCGTACCTGGCAAAGCATAGTGTAAATACCCAGAAATATTTCCAGGTTCAAGCTTATCACGGACTCTTATAGAAAGTTTTTTCTTTGACCTATTCTTCATCGAGAGCTGAACCGTCTGTTCGCGATTCTTATCGAAAACAATTAATTGCGGAGAGACCTTAATTTCAAGGGGTATTTGACGATAAGGCTCAATAAGAACATCCAACCTTACTTTTTGATGAGCTAAGGCAGAAACAGACCCTTCTGTATGAGTTCCGTGCATCATGCAATGACCCATCACATCGAATAACGGCACCATAAGATAACTCAATAAAAAGGTTCCCACCGGAATAGCAAACAACCACCACCCTTTGGTAATGACGGGGTGTGAATGCATGACCAACAACCAGGAAAGCGCACAAACACCCAAAATAAAGCTTACCACCTTATACATCAAATCCGTTTGCGGGTAGACTTGAATAAAGAATATAAACAATATCGAAGCAACCGCTGTCAAGACGATTAGCACCGGCAAATATAGTTTATGGGAAAATTTAGCTGTGCTCATCGTATCGATACTCGTCAGGAACATCCGGAGGGGTCATAAAGCTATGGTAAGGAGCTGGTGAATCAATCGTCCACTCTAATCCCTTAGCCGCCTCCCAAACTTGCGAATCTACTTGATCACCTTGTTTCAAAAAAATAGTTCTTATTAAAAGGTAGACAAAAATAAGTTGAGCCAACCCAAATAAAAATGCCCCTACACTGGCAATCTGATTATATTCAGTAAACTGTAAAGCATAATCAGGGATTCTTCTTGGCATGCCCGCCAAACCTACAAAGTGCATCGGTAAAAAGGTCATGTTAACTGAAATCGTAGATAACCAAAAATGCCAATTTGCCAGTCGGTGTGAATACATCCTTCCTGTCCATTTAGGAAGCCAATAATACACGCCTGCCAAAATAGAATAATAGACACCTGGAACCAACGAATAATGGAAGTGTCCCACCACCATATAGGTGTCCTGATATTGATAATCAGCAGGAACAATGCCTAGCATCAGCCCTGAAAAACCACTGAAGGTAAATAAAACTATAAAACCTATTGCAAACAACATGGGAGGCTCAAACGTTAAGGCCCCTCTCCACATAGTGGCCATCCAATTGAACACCTTAACCCCTGTAGGAACTGCCACCAAAAGAGTTGTACACATGAAAAATATCTTCACCTCTGGCATAACACCTGAAGTAAACATATGGTGGACCCAAACAATGAATGATAACAAAGCAATACAAGCTATCGCATAAATCATAAACCTGGCACCAAATAACGGCTTACGACTAAACGTGGGAACAATTTCTGAAATAATACCAAATGCAGGCATAACAAGCACATAAACCTCAGGGTGCCCAAAAAACCAAAACAAGTGCTGGAATAAAACCGGATCCCCTCCTCCTTGTGCGGTGAAAAAACTAGTACCGAAATGCCTATCCGTTAACATCATCGTAACCGTTCCAGCAAGAACCGGCATGATAGCAATCAATAAAAAACCAGTAATAAACCAACTCCACACAAAGATGGGCATTTTCATATAGCTCATCTTTGGCGCTCTTAAATTAATAATAGTGACAATAATATTGATGGATGCCAAGATCGATGAAATCCCCATAATATGAATAGCCAGGATCATAAAGTCTGTAGAAGGTGGTCCATAGGTTGTTGAAAGCGGGGCATAAAACGTCCAACCATAATTAGGCGCCCCCCCTTGAATAAAAAACGTAGAAAACAACAGTAAAAAAGCAACAGGTAGCAGCCAAAAACTCCAATTATTCATGCGTGGAAAAGCCATGTCTGCAGCCCCAATCATCAAAGGAATTTGCCAATTGGCAAACCCTGCCAAAGCAGGCATAATGGCACCAAAGACCATCACTAAGCCATGAAGGGTGACCATTTGATTATAAGTATTGGGTGCAATCAGATTTTGACCCGGAGCAAATAACTCAGCTCGGATGACCAAAGCCATAACCCCTGCAATCAAAAAATTAAATAAGCTTATCCAAAGGTACAAAGACCCAATATCTTTATGGTTGGTTGTGGTTAAATAATGAGCACACCAAGCCCAAATACCTTTTGGTGACTGATCATGATCTGACATAACATTAACTCCAAAAACTCTTAACTATTGTGAACGTGCTTCAGAAACCATTTTCGGTGTAATGACCTTCAGCTTAAGCTTTTCATTACCCCACTTATTACGAATAAAGTTCAGCACATCTGCAATTTCTTCATTAGACCAATGCGCATAAGACTGCATCATATTACCCTGCCCCTCTAACAAGACTTCAATCGGTGTTGCTGGATCCATGGTTGCTTTAGAGGCCGCACCTAACAGTGATTTAGCACCGATAGCATCCATTCCTGCACCATTAGCTTGGTGGCATGCTGCGCAAACTTTAGAGTAAAGTTTACCTCCCTGTTTAATGGACTCTTGAACAGAAAAACCTTTAGATTTCTTGATTGATGTTCCAGTTTTCTTATGAGAAGACGAGGCTACCTTGCCCCCTTTTTGAACACGTATCCATTCCTCATATTCTTTTTCAGTCACTGCTTTAACCACCACCGGCATATACCCATGCATCATTCCGCACAGTTCTGTGCATTGCCCTCGATAAATACCAGGTTTTTCTATTCTCGCCCAAGAAGCAATAACATACCCTGGAATGGCATCTTGTTTAACCCCCAGATCTGGCACCCACCATGAATGAATAACATCTTGAGAGGTAATCAAAAACCTAATTTTTTTATGAATGGGAACAACAAGGGGGTTATCCACTTCTAACAAATAATGTTGACCCTTTTTCTGATAACCCTGAATTTGTTGTGAGGGAGTTGATAAGCTCGAATAAAAACCAAAACCATCATCCAGATAATCGTACTTCCACTTCCACTGAACACCCGTCACTTTAATACTCACATCCGCTTTGGCATCGTTTTCCATGTCCATCAGTACTTTTGCAGAAGGGTACACCATGCCGATCAAAATCAAAAAAGGAATGACTGTCCAAACAATTTCTACCGTTAAATTTTCTGAAAACTGGGAAGCCTTAACCCCTCTTGACTTTCGGTGCATAACCGTGGAATAAAACAACACTGCATAGACAGCTATGCCAACAACTAAGCAAATATAAAAGATAAGCATGTGCAGATCATAAATTTTATGACTGATAGGGGTCACCCCTTCAGTTAAATTATAAGTCCAATCTGCAAAGCCTAAACCCGGCCAAAGTAAAAGTAACGCTAATAAATTTACCATAAATGATAATCCTTGCCTTGTTGAGACGCTTGGATAAGGTGTTTAGCTGCAGCAATAATTTGAGCATCGCTACAGTCTTCACAATTTCCTTTAATCACTTCACAACCCTCTGTTCCTTTTGACTTACCATAGATGGTTCCTAAAAGCAGTGTATCCACTCCTTTGGCCAACAAAGGTTTCCATGCTTTAAAATCCCCAAGTTGTGGCGCATTTGAAGGAGTCGAATGACAACTAGAACAATATTTCTGATACAATTGGCTACCCTCCTGAGGAGAATATTGCTTGGGCTTTTTACCCAGTGATTTCTTAACTTTTACCAAGCCTGCGGATTGCTCTAGAATGTAATCTACCGCTAACCCAATACCCTCATCTGAGCATCCCTCGTCTTGCTCTGACACACACAGACCCCTTGCCGGCATATTTTTATAGCCCTTAATGGCATTGAGCTTTAATGAGTCTTTGCCCTTTTCATTCACCAACTCTTGCCATGCCGTCAAGCCTGTTTTAGGAGCTCCTCCAGTCCCCGTATCGTGACAACCTGAACAATACTTTTGATAAGTGTACTTGGCCTTTTCATGCTGACTCGCATCGGCTGATAGAGATTTCATTGGGTGGGGATCAACCGTGCTCTTAACATAAGTAGAGATAGCATACAGATCACTTTGATCGATATACTCCAAAGAATCATGATTAACCAATCGCATCGGACTATCTTCAGCCAGTTTACCCTGACCACTGATGCGATCATCATACAAAAACAATCGGACAAGGTCATCTTCAGTAACCTTTTTCAGGTTAGTTCCAGTGATATTCGGAGCCTTCCATCCATCTATAATATTTCCTGTGAAAGCTAAATGGCGTTTAGGCCCTCCTAAAAAGTTGATAGGGGTATGACACATACCGCAGTGAGCCAGACCTTCAACTAAATACGCACCTCTATTCCATTTTTTTGTTTTAGATGCATCCATTTTGAAAACCCCTTCGTAAGGGTAGAAAAACAATATCTTCCAAAAATATTGCAAAAATCTAATATTGAAAGGAAAACCCACATCATGTTTTTTATTAGGCTTATCGATAGCAGGTATAGCTTGAAGGTAAGCTTTCATGGCAAGAAGGTCCTCGGTAGTTACCCTATTGTAATAAAGATAAGGGAAAACTGGAAAGTAATTCGACCCATCTGGAGCAATACCGTGCCGCATGGCATTAATAAATTCTTCATCATTCCATTGCCCAATTCCATGGTTTTTATCGGGGGTAATATTGGGCGCATAAAATGTCCCAAAAGGTGTATCTAACCCCAAGCCTCCAGCAAAAGGTTTATTAGCATCTTCCGTATGGCAAGCAACACAATCTCCCAACTTGACCAGGTATTCACCTCGTTTTATTTTTTTCTGCTCCTGATGCTTGGATACCTCAACTTGAGGATAAGTCCCCGCATGAATTACTGGGTTTTGACTATCAACCGAAGTCTCCCCTAAAACAAAAGCAGAACAAAAAATATAAAAGACAAATGAGTACAAACGAATAAACTCAAATCGACTGGACATATCAGAACCTATACTTGACACTGGTATTTAACCAACTAATCCCTATAATTGCAAGCCACTATTAGTACAACATTGCTGGTATATGATCAGTTTTTTTCATCCGAAAAAACATAAAATATAAAAAAAATAGCAACGATGTATTTACAACACCCCAAGTGCTTGATACCCTAAATAAAATTTTATTGATGGAAACTAAATACTATGGGATTGAAAACATTAGTTATTGTAGAATCAGCAGTCAAGAGTAATACAATCAAACAGTACCTTGGAAAAGACTTTCAAGTCTTAGCCTCCTACGGACATATACGTGATTTAATTAAACGATCAGGAGCTATCAACATTGAGGATAATTATGCTTGTGATTATGAAACATTAGCTCAAAGCGCAAAACATATTCAAAACATCAAGAAAGCACTTAAAACAGTTGACCGTATGTTAATCGCAACTGACCCTGATCGAGAGGGCGAAGCCATTGCTTGGCATTTAAAGGAAATCCTCAAAAAAGGGTCGGCTCTGAAAAACAAAGAAGTTCACCGAATTGTATTCTATCAAGTAACCAAAAAAGCTGTACTGGAAGCCATTGAAAAACACAGAGACATTGACATGAACTTGGTTAATGCTCAGCAAGCTCGGCGTGTTTTAGACTATCTTGTTGGGTTTAATTTATCTCCTCTTCTATGGAGAAAAATAAGGCCTGGACTGTCTGCCGGCAGAGTGCAGTCTCCCGCACTTAAAATGATTGTCGAGAGAGAGGGTGAAATTGAAGCATTCGAACCTCAAGAATATTGGTCAATAACAGCCCAATGTACCGAAAAAGGGATTGATTTCACATCCAAACTTACTCACTTCAACGATGAGAAAATAGGCCCTAAAGACATTAACCATGAAAAAAGAGCCCTCACCATCACTCAGTCCGTTTTGAAAGAGGCAAACTCCAAACTCACCGTCTCATCGATAGAAACTAAAAATAAAAACCGAAACCCACAAGCCCCTTTCACCACATCAACCTTACAACAAGAAGCCTCGAGCCGTATCCGGTTTGGGGCAAGTAAAACCATGCGCACAGCCCAAGAGCTCTATGAGGGTATTCAGCTTAGTGATGGCAAAACGGGTTTAATTACCTACATGAGAACAGACTCTGTAAACCTGGCAACAGAGGCTATTGATGATATTAGAAACCTGATTAGCAAACATTACAGCACAGAGGACCTACCTGCCACGCCTCGCACCTATAAAACCAAATCTAAAAATGCTCAGGAAGCTCATGAAGCTATTCGACCTGCCGACGCTTTTAAAACACCTGAATCCATCAAACCTTATTTATCACCCGATCAATTCAAACTTTACGAACTGATTTGGAGACGCACCATCGCCAGTCAAATGAACAGCGCTATACTCGCACAGACACGCGTTGACTTAACGTGTCCCAACGGTCAATTTAGATCCTCTGGAACCATTGTTATTAAACCTCATTTTCTTAAAGTTTATGAAGATATTAAAGATGAAAATACAGCCCCTGAGCAAGCACAATTACCGGCCCTAACCCAAGGCAGTAAAATTGACTTACAAGATATTATTCCCAAGCAACATTTTACTGAACCGCCTCCAAGATTCAGTGAAGCAAGCTTAATCAAAACGCTTGAAGAATACGGCATAGGAAGACCCTCAACCTTTACTAGCATTATCTCAACATTGCTTAAACGTGAATACGTAGAACTTGAAAAACGCCGATTTCATCCGACTGAAATAGGCAAAGTTGTCTCAAAATTCTTGTGCAATTATTTTAATAATTGTATTGATTACGGGTTCACCGCTCAGCTTGAAGATCAGCTGGATGAAATTTCTAGAGGAGAGACAGAATGGGTTCCTGTAGTTGATAAATATTGGAAACCTCTTGATAAAGATATCCAGTCAACCCAAGAAAATGTCAAGCGTAGTGATGTGACCCAAGAGATCATCGACGAGAAATGCCCAGATTGTGGAAAAGATCTCTGCAACAAGTTGGGTAAAGCGTCAAGGTTCATTGGGTGCACAGGATTTCCTGACTGCCGATACACTCGATCTCTAGATAACAATAACGACACCGATGAGTCTAAGAAAACCGACATAACCATTGATCACAATTGTCCTAAGTGTGAATCCAGCCTCGAAGTCAAAACAGGAAGGTTTGGCCCCTTTATTGGTTGCAGTTCTTACCCTAAATGTAAACACATAGAAAACATTGTATCATCAAGTGATAACAACACTAGCTGCCCCAAATGCTCTAGCGGGCAACTTCAACAACGAAGAACTCGTAAAGGAAAACCCTTTTGGGGATGTAACACCTACCCATCATGCCAATATGCTCTTTGGAATGAACCTGCTGAAAAAGCCTGCCCTGAATGTAAATGGCCTATCATGATGTGCAAAGAAAACAAAAAATCAGGGGCGTTCCATGAGTGTCCAGAATGCAAAGCACAAGAAAAAATCACCGATGATAGTCAAGACAATTAATCAAGCGGTTCAATCATTGCATCAAGGAAAGCTACTTGCCTACCCTACTGAGTCCATGTATGGCATAGGAGCAGACCCCAACAACACTCAAGCGGTACAAAAGCTTAAAAACTTAAAAGAGAGAGCCTCCAAGGGGTTTATCCTCATATCTCATCAATGGGATTGCATCGCAAAGTGGGTTGATCTTCCTGAAGAACATTTAATTGATAAAGCACTCACTTCATGGCCTGGTCCTATCACTTGGATCATGCCCGCATCCCGCCTGGCACCTAAAGCAATACTTGGCCCCAATAACACACTGGCCATTCGCATTCCAGATCATCCCGAGTGTCAACAATTATGCCAATCATTTGGTGGGGCCATTATTTCCACCAGCGCCAACCCAAAAGGAAAAGAACCCGCAAAGACTCACCTAGAAGTTACCCACTATTTTAATCAGGTCGATATTCTTATCGGTAACATTGGCCAACGAACCAAGCCCAGCACGGTTAAAAACATATTAAATGATGAAATATATCGCCACTAAACTCGATCATTGGTATGAAAACGCACATACTGTCCTGAAAAAAACCTTTGTGTGAATTCAACAACCGACGACAGCTCATAAGGTTTGCAAGCAAAAATATTAATATAAGCAGTATTGGTAAGGCTAGCAAAGTGACCTGATAATGAAGCCCCTTCAATAAACTGGAACATGGCAAGCCCTTCGACTTTTTTATCAGCCTTACAATGAACCACATGACACGGACCAAGCTCCTTGACATTCATTAACTCAAGTAGCTCCTCCATATATCGACGGATAGCTGCTTCATCCTGAATCACCTTAGGATCACAGTCATAAACATCCACTGAGCAAGCAATCCCCCAAGGGGCTTCAACAGATGCCTCACTTACTTTCATAATCTCTTCTTTTATCATAACATCTCCTATTAATGTTGGTTAATTTCTTTAATAATATATTGAGGCATAGCCATGGATGCAAGATGCATCTGTGGGTTATAATACTGAGTTTTAATACCTGATTGACTAAACCGCTGTTGGATTGCAGATAAAGTGTTATCTTCTAACTTAACAAAACCACCCCAGGCCAGACTCATCATACCTCCCGTATAGGTTGGAACATTGGCAAAAACAACACCATTATAGTCAAAGATCCTCTCCATTGAATGGTACCCTTTAACCAACTGATCTAGCTGAAGCATAGAAACCCCATTTTGGGTCATCATAACACCTTGAGAACTCAAAGAATCTAGACACAAAGCATAGAATTGATCGGAAAACAACTTCGCAGCAGCTCCAATGGGGTCTGTAGAATCACATAAGATAACATCAAACTTAAACTTATTTTCATGAACGAAATCAAAACCATCTCCAACAATAAGTTCAAGACGATCATCTTCAAATGCATTCTCACAATGATTAGGCAAGTATTCTTTAGTTGTTTGAATAACATTCATATCAAACTCAACCAACACCACTTTCTGAACAGATTGATGCTTAAGAACCTCTCTTAAGACAGCCCCATCTCCTCCACCTATAATAAGTACACTTGAAGGGTTATCCATTGATAGCAAAGGAACGTGTGCAAACATCTCTGAATAAATAAATTCATCCCTCTCGGTAGATTGAATAACACCATCCAAGGCCATAACTCTGCCCCATATGCTATTCTCAAAAATAAGCAAATCTTGATCTCCTTCAAGACAGCATATGGGTCTATCCATACTCATGGTCTGACTATACCCTTTATGAAACCTTTCAACAAAACTGTCCTGACTCATGTTATATTGCCTCTTCGGAGGTAGGTTACTTCTTTTCTTTCAGGTTTAAAATATTTTTCAAGTATATCAGCAGCAAGTTCGGGTTGAGTATTACCACACATAAAAATATCAAATGCCGCGAACCTTGCCTCTGGCCAGGTATGACACGACACATGAGACTCTGCAAGAACAGCCACCCCAGAAATACCCCCATTTTCTGAAAACTTATGAAGATGAATATGTAACAAAGTTGCCTGACAAACCTTAACAATATCTCTTAAGACCTTTTCTATTTTTGCTGGATCATCAAAGCCACTAGATCCATATAAATCGATAAGAATATGCTGCCCCGCAAAAAGTTCTCCCCCATCTTTAATAAAATAATCTAAACTCATAATAATTTCCAAAAACATCCCATCTACAATGCAATGTTTCTACTCATTTTAGGCCCTACATACTCCCATGCTGATGGCATAGACAACAACTTTTTGAGTAATTGTTGATTTAAGTAATGTCCCGAACAATACCCTTCGAAATGACCTATAATGCTGTGCCCCAGTAAATATAAATCTCCCAAAGCATCTAAGATTTTATGTTTGACACACTCATCTCCGTAGCGAAGACCCTCTTGATTAATGACATCGTGCTCGTCAAAAGCGATAGCATTGGACAAATTAGCGCCTAATGCTAAATTATTTTGTTTTAATTTATCATAATCACTAACAAAACCATAGGTACGAGACCGACTTAATCTTCTTAGAAAAGATTCAGAATCAACCTCCAAACAGGAGTACTGATTCATTTGATTAAAATAGGAATGTTGATAAACGATCTGAAATGATATCCTAAACCCATCATAGGGAAGCAATCGGCAAAACCTTTTGTTTTTTTCATCAACAACTTCAACGGGCTCCAAAATCTTAACATACCTTTTGGTTGCTCGCTGTTCGATAATACCCCCTCCCTGAAGCATAAAGACAAAATGGGAAGCACTACCATCCATAATAGGCACCTCAGAACCCTCTAAATAAATCCTTAAGTTGTCGATACCTAAACCTGATATCGCAGATAACAAGTGCTCAATAGTATGAACCTTCACCCCATCATGCTCTATACTTGTGCACAAACTTGTGTTAGTGACATTATGAATATGAGCTTTGATAGGCGTAACTTCTTGTCCATTTTTATAAAAGACAATCCCTGTGTTTTCTTTTGCGGGTTTAAGTGTTATACAAGATCTTTTACCTGTATGAATACCTACTCCCTTTGCATGAATAGGGTTTCGAATCGTTCTTTGCTTCACTCGTCATCCACTCTTCTTAAAAAAGCAGGAATATCTAAATATTCATCATCTGATTCTGCATCCTGGGTAACCAATTCAGGCTTGGGTTGATGACCAAATCTTCGAGAGTCTCTATTTAACAGATTACTGGTTGAAGTCATAGAAGGTTCTGCTTGACTACCACCCATGGGTTTATTCAAACCTGTTACCACCACAGTGACTCGAATCTCATCGGTCATATTAGGATCAATCACTGTCCCAACAACCACTGTCGCATCTTCTGAAGTAAATGAACGGATGGTATCACCAACAACCTCAAATTCACCTATCGACATATCAGAGCCGGCCGTTAGGTTTACCAGCACACCCTTGGCTCCATCCAGATCCACATCTTCTAATAAAGGACTTGAAACTGCTGATTCAGCAGCATGCCTAGCCCGATCTTCACCGGAAGCAACCCCTGTGCCCATCATAGCCATACCCATTTCAGACATAACTGTTCTAACATCAGCAAAATCAACATTAATTAACCCAGGGCGCGTAATTAGATCAGCAATCCCTTGCACTGCTCCTTGAAGCACTGCATTGGCAGAGCGAAAAGCACTTAAAAGCGTCACGGATTTACCTAAAACCGTCAGCAATTTATTATTGGGAATTGTAATTAAGGAGTCCACTTGATTAGCCAGCAGTTTAATACCTTCATCAGCCACCTGCATTCTTTTTCGACCCTCAAAAGCAAACGGCCGAGTGACCACAGCAACCGTCAAAATGCCTAGTTCTTTAGCAATTTCAGCGACAACAGGGGCTGCTCCCGTCCCTGTACCACCACCCATGCCTGCTGTAATAAACAACATATCACACCCACCAATCGCCTGACGTATGTTATCGGTGTCTTCAAGGGCTGATTTTCTACCAATTTCAGGGTCTGCTCCAGCACCCAATCCTTTAGTAATTTCATGCCCCAACTTCAAACATACAGAGGCATTTGATTTATCAAGAGCTTGAGCATCTGTATTTGCACAAATAAACTCAACTTCAGAAACACCCTCAGCAATCATATGCTCAATAGCATTTCCGCCACCTCCACCAATACCTATCACTTTAATTACAGCGCCTTGAACAGAATCACTCATTTTGATACCTCACAATTAGAAATTAACATCAAGCCATTCCTTCAGCCTCTTGAATGAACGCCCAAAGGTTGTTCGCCCTGTCAGAGATCCTTGCTGAGACAAACAATACTTGATCAATCCCACCAACGTAGCCTGTGTAGGCGAGCCCATACGCTCATCCCCAAATGAATCTCGAACACCCATTGCTCGAGCGGGTAAAGATAACACAGATTGTGCCAAATCCTCAACCCCTTCAACCAATGAACACCCCCCTGTTAACACAACGCCCGCTCCAAGCGATGGCAACCAAGCACTATTATGTTGATTAATATCTTGCCTAATCATTTGAAATATCTCTTTATATCGAGCATTTATTATTTGAGTCAAAAAAGTTTTTGTAACAGACTGAACATTGGACTGAATCATCGTAGGCACATATATAACATCATCTTTCTCAGAACCATCAAGCACCAAACATCCGTGCTCAAGCTTTATCGTCTCAGCAATTGGGTTGGATACTTTTAAGGCCTGAGCAATATCACTTGTCACCTGATCTCCCGCAATAGGTAAAACCGAAGTATAAAGTAAAGAGCCTTGACGATAAATCGTGACTGACGAAGTTCCGCTACCCATATCAACAACACAGACCCCGTGCTCTTTCTCATCCTCAGTGACCATGGCTTGAGAAGAGGCCAGCGGCTCTAAAATCATGCCGTCTAGTTTTAAATCACAAATCTCGATGCATTTAGTGATGTTTTGAATGGCACTTTCATTGCCACAAATCAAATGAATCCATGCTTCCAAACGAACACCGCACATACCCAATGGGTCACGAATACCCTGCTGCTTATCGACGGAATATTCCTGTGGCACCACATGCAATACTCTCTGATCAGAAGTCATAGGAATCGCACTGGCTGACTCTATCACTCTCTCAATGTCTGCTTCTGTGACATCATTTTGACGAACAGGAACAACCCCTAGAGAATTCATAGAACAAATATGGTCACCTGAAACACTCACATAAACAGATTTTATTTTAGTACGAACTTGAGAATTAACTTCATTGAGTACAGCCAAAATAGACCGCGAAGCCAATTCAATATTAATAACATTGCCTCTCTTTAACCCGCTAGCAGGCAAAGAAGCAAAGCCTAAAACCTCAAGAACCTCTTGACCAGAAACCTTGACACACGCCATTGATACTTTAGAAGACCCTAAATCAACAACTGATAAAATATTTGATTGAAGCATCACCAGACACCACTACTAATTAACGAGGTAATATCGCACAAAAGCATTAAACTTGCCAGCATTAACTGACATCTATTTAAATTTTCCATTACACATAATGACATACTTCATTTCAAAAAACCATAGACTTAAACATTAACTATTCAATTTTTTTAGAGAGAACCCTTTAGAGTAACGCATGTCAAGAACTTGCTTGGATGTCGAACCATTTTGAACCATCGCCTCTATCACCTTTTGAGCCGATTTAGCTCTCATCAATAAGTTTTTTCTGCCCAGCTTTAAAGTGTATTTATTAGCCACCACCATTTCTACACCTCCCATGGCATCCATGCTAACACTCTGCGTATTACCAGAACCAAAAACAAACACCAACCTAATAAGCTTAACAAAATCTATCTCCTGGCCAATAAACATAACCCCTGACTTAGGTTCAAACCAGTGTAAATCTTCATCCAATAAAGAACCCTCTTGAGTGACCCACTTATCTTGCCATTTTCCAACGATAGTCTTAGGCCATAATTCTATCATCACTGACTTTTGCCCTAACATCCGCTTGTGACACATTGCCCAATAGTGTTTGATACAGACAGCGTCTACATTTTTCCATTGATGAATCGATTGGACAACTTCACTCCCATTCACCTCACTTGAAGAAGCTTTAACTAAAATCCACTGATCTTGCAACCACCCACTAGATAGCAAACCCACCAGCAGAAAGGCACCACCCCAACGAATCAACGCCCTCATACCTTGGCTTCCTGTTCACTTGTTTGAATCATCCCCACTACCCCCCCAAGAAACGTCATGAAAAACATGGAAGACGAGTGATCAACACAGGTAGAAATAATGGCTGTCGCGACAATAAAAAATAACCACAAAGCATAACCAAAGTCCCGCCACCTTTCCGGTAAATACCCCATACACCTAAAGATAAACACTATCAAAGCCACCCATAAAAGTAGCCCAACAATTCCTGTCTCCGCAGCGATATGCGCATAACTACTCTCAGGTGTTTGCAAAGGAATTTCAAAAGCCTTAAACTTATCCGCATAAAAATGATTAAGGTGAGTATTGAAACTTCCTAGCCCAAAACCATATAGCCACGAACTGGAGAGCATTTGCCAACAAATATAATGAAAGAAAAGACGCGTGCTTATACTCTCGCTAATATGGTTAGTTTCTGGGTTAATAAGATGCTTAATTCCGTAAGCAAATCCCCCATAAAAATGTGGTGAAAAATACGACATAACAACTACACCAAGAGCCAAAGTTACCACAAACAACCCTAACATTTGTCGCCATGAACAAACATCTCGCGCATAAACGTAAACCATATAAATCAAAGCAAAAAACCACAAAAGCATGACCAGCCTCTGGCCAGAACATAGCATCACATACAGTGATAAGACCAAACCCACAGCCCAATAACCTCTCGACGAACCTTTGAGTCCTTTAAGAAAACAAAAAACCATCGAAAAGACAACCATAATTCCAAAAGGAATTGACCCCACCATAAGCATATCATACAGCTGCCTTAACCAAGCATTGATCGACCCACTGATGAAAAAAACAGGAGAATAGCAAACAAGAGAGATCACCACACCTGGCAAACAACCTAACACAAGCCCTTTGCACATATTATCTAGCAACCACCCCCGGGTCTTCAAAACCAATAAACTCACCCCCGCAAAAACCACACCATCACGAGCATACCGACTTAACTGCTTCCAAACCAACACATCTGGCTGATTAAAAACAAAGCTTGTCATCATCATCCAACATAAAAAGCCGCCCCCTATAACATAACAGTACTTTAAAGGAACAGGCGTCGACAAAGGAGAGAAATAAAATAAAAGCAAGGACATGAGCGCAGATAAGAATATAAAGTTATCCAAAGAAACAGACAAAGGCAAGCAAAACACCCCAAAAATAAGAAACCTTGACGCCCAATCTTTATAAAAATCTATTAACATAAAAGTATTATGAACACCAAGCTCCCACGAGTCCAGAAATTAACAGCATAATGCACCCCTTTATTTAAAATAATTTTATCAATGATAGACTTCCTTAGAAGGTATCGATACACTTATTCTCATGGACATTACTCAAATTATAGACCCTCTTAACCCTGAGCAAAAAGAAGCCGTCACTGCACCTGCTCAAAACCAACTTATTCTGGCTGGTGCTGGTAGCGGGAAAACACGTGTGCTCGTTCATCGCATTGCCTATCTATTGATGACCCAGCAAGCTAGCGGGTATAACATCTTGGCTGTCACCTTTACCAACAAGGCAGCAAGAGAGCTCAAAACCCGCCTTGAAAACATGGTTGATGATCAATCCTATGGCATGTGGGTTGGCACTTTTCATGGGCTATGTTTGCGCATTTTGAAAAAACATTTCGAAGAAGCTCAATTATCTTCAGACTTCCAAATTCTCGATTCAGATGACCAATTAAAGCTCATCAGAAGAATACAAAAAGAAAAGGGCTATGATGAAAATGAATTTCCTGTGCGTAAGACGCAATACTTTATCAATGCAAAAAAAGATGCTGGATTACGATCCGATCAAATCCCTGAGGAAGACAATGTTTATCTTAATCAAGTCAATGCCCTCTATAAAGATTATGAAAACTTATGCCAACAAAGGAAGTGTGTTGATTTTGGTGAACTACTTTTAAGAACATTTGAACTATTATCCACCCATGAAAACATTCTTCATCAATATAAACAGCGGTTCAAATTTATTTTTGTGGACGAGTTCCAAGACACCAACTCCCTACAGTACCGATGGCTCAAGCTATTAACTCACGATAACAACTCTATCACCGTTGTCGGAGATGATGATCAATCCATCTACAGTTGGCGTGGTGCCCTGGTAGAAAATATGTTTTCGTTTGTCAAAGACTTCAACAATGTCCATGAAATCAAACTAGAACAAAACTATCGATCAACACCCACCATCTTAAAAGCCGCCAATGCTCTGATTAACCACAACTCAGAACGACTAGGAAAAGAGTTATGGTCTCAAGACAATGAGGGAGAGCTCATTCAACTTTATAATGCCTTCAATGAGGCTGATGAAGCCCGGTTTATCATTGAAAATATCGAGCAACTTAACCTCAAAGGCATCCGCTACGATCAATGTGCCATTCTATACCGATCAAATGCACAATCCCGAATCCTCGAAGAGCATTTAAGCCGACAAGGGGTTCCCTATCGAGTGTATGGCGGCATGCGGTTTTTTGAACGTCAAGAAATAAAAGATGCCCTGGCTTACCTATCTATCAGCCTCAACCCCCATAATGACCATGCCCTTGAACGCATCATCAACACACCCCCTCGAGGCATTGGGCAAGCCACGCTAACCCTTATTCGAGATCAGGCTAAAACCACCAACACATCGCTATGGTCTTCGATAGAACAACTGCTCAAACAAACCCTATTATCATCCAGGGCCAAAAAATCTCTCGAACAGTTCTTATCTCTTATCAACTCCTTATCATGGAATGAAAGCTCTACCATTGTTCATCATTGTGAAGCGATTGTTCATTCAAGTGGCCTCAAAGAACTTTACTCCCAACTACCCAAACAACAATCCGAGACAAAACTAGAAAACCTCGAAGAACTGATCAATGCAATACGTGCATTTGAGAGTAATCAAGAAGGTAATAATGAACAATTAAGAGAATTTTTAGCCTACGCTAGCCTAGATCATATTGAAACATCCAACCCCAATCAACATTGCGTTCAACTCATGACGCTTCATTCTGCCAAAGGCCTGGAATTTAACACGGTCTTTTTATCCGGCATGGAGGAAGATCTATTCCCACACCAGATGAGCCAATCGAGCCCCAAAGGCATTGAAGAGGAAAGAAGGCTCTGCTATGTGGGCATGACCAGGGCCATGAAAACACTTGTCTTAACCTATGCAGAAAGCCGACGAATTCACGGCCAAGAGCGCTACCAACGAATATCTCGATTTATTCATGAATTACCCAATGAACTTATTCAATCCATTAGAAAAAACTCAACAAACACACCTCAACCACAACAGTTCAAACGCAAACAACCCTTCACTCTGGGACAGCACGTTTCTCACCAACAATTTGGAGAAGGTGTCGTCTTAAATTACGAGGAAGACGATGAAAACAGCCGCATTCAAATTAAATTTACCCACCATGGCATCAAGTGGTTATTATGTCAGTATGCAAACATTCAAACACTATCCTGAGAATCCCCTCTCCCCCCCTAAAAGCTAACAAGGACATGTTGTATGAACAACCCACATAGAGATATTTTCACCAACCGCGGATTAGATTTTAGAAAACTCAAAGTAATTGGTTATGATATGGATTATACACTTATTCACTACCATGTTGAAAAATGGGAAAACATTGCCTATCAAACCATGTCTAACCATCTTAAAGAGAATCAAATAGACTTAGGAAATGTTGATTTTGATCCTGATTTCTCAATACGCGGTCTAATTATTGACACTCATCTTGGCAACCTCATTAAAGCCTGCCGGTTTGGCACCGTCAAACATGGAATGCATGGGTTACGAGCGCTATCCAAACAAGAGCTGGAATCTCAATACGGTAAATGTTTGATTGACCTTGCTGATCAACGTTTTATCTTTTTAAACACCTTATTTTCGCTTTCCACAAGCTGCTTGTATGCTCAACTTATCAATGCACTTAATCAAGGAAAGTTAGGCGATCAACACAACTACCTATCACTCATTAAGCTTCTTAACAAAGCCATCAAACACACTCACCTTGAGAGTAAACTAAAAAACACCATTACCAGCAACCCTAATGAATACATTGACATTGACCCCTTAACCGTTAAAACACTGCAAGAACAAAAAGCCTGTGGGAAAAAACTATTTCTAGCAACCAATTCAGACTGGAACTACACCCATCATATTATGTCATTTGCCATCACCCCTTACCTTGAAGGGAAGCCCTGGCAATCTTTGTTTGATTTAATTATTGTAGGCGCGCAAAAACCTAGGTTTTTCCATAACCAAGACACGTATAAAGTTCACCCTGAAAGCGGCCTGCTAAGCCCACACTATGGCCCTATCAAAACGGATGAAATCTACCATAATTGCAATGCCCACAAAGTGGAAGAGCTCTTTCAATCTTCGGGGGAGGATATTTTATATATTGGTGACCACATGTATGCTGATATCAACATATCTAAAACAGCATTTGGCTGGAGAACGTGTTTAATTATTCGTGAATTAGAGAATGAACTTTTAGCCCTTGATAGATTCAAGAAAGAGTTCGTCCAATTAACTCAGCTCCGAAAAGAAAGGTCCATGTTGGATCAAAAAATAGGTCAAATAGAACTTGAACAAACTCTTTCAGATGAAAACGATGAGATTATTGAAATGAGCAATACCGTTGATCTTCTCAAACAAGACTATCACAAACTAAACCTAACTCTTCGAGATAAAGTTCTGAAATTTAATCAACTTAACAACGCTCAATGGGGGTTGCTATTAAGGTCAGGAAAGAACAAAAGTCATTTAGCCAGACAAATTGAAAGGTATGCTGACATCTATACTTCCAGGGTGTCTAATTTTCACTCGGCAACACCTTATCGTCACTTTTCCTCACAAAGGGTCAACTTGCCTCATGACTCAGCTTGGATAGACCTGGATGAATGCTGACCAAAGCAATCTCTCAATGCATAGAACCTGATGAGAACTTAACTAATTGGTCAGGGGAAATGTACTGCCGAATACAACGGTTCACATCTTCTTGACGAATACCTTGAATGAGCTGTGGGTATTGATCCATATACTCAACTCCCAAGCCCTGAACCACATTTCTTGACAATGCATTCAGCAACCCTCGAATACTTGACATACCAACCCAGTACCGACCAATAAGGCCTTCTTTTCGGTGATGGCATTCTTCTTCTGAGACACCCTCCTGATACCACTTCATCACTTGCTTCATCACACTGGAACAACCTTTATCGAGCAAATTAGGCGCAAAGGTTCCATGAACATACCAGTACCCCTCAAGGTTATCATTCACCCCTGTTAGACCACTGTAAACACCATAAGTCAGTCCCTCAACATCTCTGACTGTCCGCATTAAACGAGCTGAAAAATTCCCCCCCAGACAATAAATCCCCAACATCAAGGACAAATAATCAGGGTGATCTCTACCGATACCTACCGGCTGAGCTAAATACACATCTGTGCTTGATTTCTCTTTTAACTCAACGTGATATTGCCCTTTAACATCAGAGTTGACGTGACTTTTAACCTTGAGTTTACCCACTGATCTCATGTCGACCTTTTTGATCTCTCGGGTCAAGACTTCTTTTAATTGATTAACATTCACATCCCCAACAGCAAAGATCACCCAAGGCAAACACGCCCCAATCTTTTGATGGTAACTCATAAGGTCTTGTTGACTGATGGATTGAATCATCTCCATACTCTTTTCGATTGATAAAGAATAGTGAGGGTGTTGCTCAGGATAAAAGCTTTGTAATAATTTTATCATCGCCTGAGTTTTGGTATCATCCTTAAGCTGGTCCAACGACCCTAACAATCGAGACCTCACCATCGTCCAATGATCTTTAGGAAACAAGGGGTTTAAAGACTGCTCTAACAAAGCCTGAACCATTTTGGGAGCATCTTCAGAGAGACAACGAGCCAACCCTACCTGTCTAAACTCATCATAATCAAACCCAATATTTGCACCCAACACATCTGAGTATTGAGCCCATTCATCACGAGAACGTTGTTTGGAGCCTTGATCTAGCATGGAAGCATAAGCTCTCGACAACTCTCTATTCTCCTGACAATACAGTTCTCCCCCAGGACGAATAAGTTTCAATTGAACCATGCCTTCATGGCCTGTTTTTAAAGCGTATAATTCCACACCCTCAGAAACCTTAATGTGTTGAACTTGACTTGATATATCCACCAATGACTCCTAAGTATTCTGGGGAATGAAATACCCAACAGTTGACTTCATTCGAGTGAGGTACTTGCCGGCAATCTTTTTAACTTGTTCTGAAGAAATGGCCTTAACTTTATCTGAAAAATCCAGCATGTATTTCCAATCTCCTATGGCAATCGATTCATTAACCGCTGACAACAAAGGCATAAAACCATCATTTTGATAAACTTTTTCAGCTAACAACTGATGCTTGGCCCTTTCTAGTTCTACTTTAGTCACAGCCCTTGATTTAACCGATTCAATCATTGACCACAAGATCTCTTCTACCTTCGCATGATCAACGCCTGGGATTAACCAAATGTATAACCCAAATAAGCCATTGTCATGAAACGGGTGAGCATCAACATAATATTGCGTTGCCAGCCCTTTATTGATAAATTCTTGATACAGTCGACTGGAACGTCCTCCAGATAAAACCTGAGCAAGTAATTGGAGCACAATATGATCATCATCCGTTCCTTTCGGCGCATGAAACGCCAAACCCACAATACCTGGCTGACCTGCTCTACATAGTTCAAAACGCCTTTGTCCCTGCTGAACAGGTTCCTGAGTATAAGGTTTGGGAATAGCGTGATTAGACGCCTCAATTTTCCCAAAGTATTGCTCAATCATATGAAGAGTCTTCGTTTCTTCGTAATCTCCATAGACCGTCAAATAAGCATTATTGGGCCAATAATAGGTATGGTAAAATGATTTGAGTTGTTCAATGCTGACATTTTCAATATCACTGCGCCAGCCAATGGTTGCATGATGATACGGATGTGCTTGATAAGCAGTTGCCCACATATGTTTCAATAACAGAGAAAATGGATCATTTTCATCGCACTCAAATTCATTCCTCACCACGGTCATCTCAGACTGCCGATCAGTTTCATCGATAAAGGCATGACGCATACGATCAGCTTCAATGGCAATGACTCTTTCAAGGTATTGTTGTGGCAACACCGCATAATAATTGGTGCGATCATTCCAAGTCGTGGCATTTAACGCAGCACCGACATCTTCTAAGGTATCAATATTATTGCTCAATTGCTTATTAAAACCTTTCGATCCTTTAAACATCAAATGTTCTAGCAAATGAGCTGAACCCGTATGACCCAGTGCTTCGTGACGGGAACCTACTAAATAAGTTACCATGAATCCGACAACAGGGGTTAACGATTGCTTCCTCATCAACACCTTCAACTTGTTTTTTTTATGGTGAAACTCTACAAACTCATGGGCTTGATCTACCTTTTCAAATGCACTCATCGTGAAAACTCAATTCATGTTCCCTACACATTACAAACATAATCCATCGATTGCAACTACAGAAAAAGAGTTTACTGTAAAAAACTAGCTCCCTACCCTACAAAATTAAAAAGAGAGAAACCTTAACAAAAAACCAACCTAGTGAGTACCGATAGTGACAGCAGGGGTGGCTAGAACATGCGTGTATTAACGCAACATAATGTGGTCAGCGCACACCCGCATATGGGTAAGCAAAACAAGCTATTTGGCGTAAAAGAGAAACTGCTTTTTACGCACGTTACACGCCAGGTACTCCCCAGATCCACTTTGCCCCCCAGCAAACGGTTTGTTGAAATTGACTTGAGTTTCACGGGAGTTCTCAACATAGTATAGAGCGGATGCCCCCACGCAGTGTAGGCAAGCAGCAATCGACCTACTCTTACGACTCAACGGCCACTCTTTCGAAACATCCAGCGACACAATATGAAGACAGGATGCTACAGCAGAACGTTGTGAATTAAGAAGCAACATACACTCAAAAGGATCATCGTACAAACTGTTAACATCGTCACTTATTTCACTATTAGCGGTGCCCTGGTGGAAACAATAGGTATAAAATGATTAGGGTTAATAACTATGTATCGCTCCATGGAGGAGAGGGTCCCAACCGATACAGAAAGAAACTCCGCAGTCCCGTCGATTGTATAGGTAGCATACAAACTACATTACATATTTAGATCGTTAGTAAGCTAGGCAGGCTTACACATGTAAGCGCCATCCAAAGTTATCCAGAAGGAGTGAAGCGATGTTAGTGAATGCCGTTGTCTTTAACGACACCCCTGTCTTAAACCAGCGCATCCAGTTTTTGACATATTTCTCCGGACGCAGTTCTCCTGCGCCCTGCTCCAAAAGCCGGTGAAGTCTGTCCTGTAAACGACCCAATGATCCTTCTGCTATCGTTAATCCTTCTGGACTTATCCGATAACCTAAATAATCAAATCCTTTGTCTACCCTTCCTATCCAGGTCTTTGGATTGGATAGTTTTAGTTGCATACCCTCCACACAGCTGTAGATTTTCTTCAGCATATTTTTGAGCTGATGGCGAGTTTTAAAGAAGAACACTATATCATCCATGTACCTTACATAATCTATCTTATTATAATGCGCTAATGGGTCTAATGACAATAAATAAATAGCTCCAAATAACGGCGATAATGAGCACCCTCGTAGAATACTTTGATGTTCTATTAACCGGTGATTTTCATCGTGGTCGTGTACGCGGTTCATAACTTGACATAATAGGCGTAGTATTCTTTGATCTTGAATCACCTTACTGCATGGATCAAGTAGAGTATGATGCGAACCCACGCATAAGCTTCCTGCATATAACTAACACTGGCAATTCGACTCATTCCGTTGCTCGAATCCATTGATGTCTCCATGTCTTATCGCTCAAACTTAAAACGATTAAAACTACCCCTCCAGTATAACTCATAATTACAATAAATACAACACTATAAAACATTCATCTAGAAAAGCCACCAAGTGAGTGGGTGATTTTAGAACAAGAGTAAGTTGGCACTCTAGATTAATATCATATAAACGCTTATACACACTGAAAACGCCAGAACTTAAAGCCAATAAACACACACCATCAATGTAACTACACCATTATATTTAGGCGTACATTCATATTCATAAACATACCCCTGTGACACCCAGTAGCATCAAGCTATTCAGAGTCAAAGGGAAACTTCTGATTACGCAAGTCACACTTGGGCCCGCCACTCGTATGGCTACGGCCTATGGCGAACTGGTTCAGAGGTCTTCCTTCATATTTAGTGGGATCCTCAAAATAGATTGCAACTCAACTTTTTGCAGAAAAAACCAAAACATTAAAATTTAAAAAAGTAGTATCTCATGAATTAATGATGCTTAAATTCACAAATGAAATGTATTGAGAGCTTGAATCGATCTACTTGGGTCTCTTATTTTGTCTTCTTGTTGCCAGTAACCGCCTTCCTTTTTTATGACTATACAATTTTATATTCTCAGGTTTTTTATAAGTTTTAAGTAATCTGAATTTTTCAGAGTCAAGTGAAGAATGCTGTTGGTGTTTTGCATAACTTGTGGTTACAGCTAACTCACTTCTACTTGTTTTATATTGATTATAAGCAACCACCAAGGAAGCTAATGTCAAAATAAATGCAGCTACGGGCAAATACCCTGGCACTATAGCCAATGCCGTCAACCCTAGAGATAATGTGACCGTTCCTAAAGTTGCGTACCAATCCTCTTTGCGTGAAGTGACTTTTTGATAACGATTGATAAGCTTATAATAACAATCAACAAGGGTTTTATCTTTGTGGTTAAGTATTTCAAAAGTTCTATTAAGACCATCTTTCCCCATTGATAAAAGCTCAAATTCATCATTAGAAAGCTTCCCATTTTTTTGCTTTTGGATTAAGCCTTTAAACACATCGTCAGCATTAATGTAAAACAAGGAACTAGACTTCCATCCTAAATTAAACAAAACATTAAAAGATATTCCAAAATCCTTTTTAAATTCTTTTTGATCGTGCATAAATTTATTTCTCATTCTAACAAAACGATACAACGAGTGCATCGAATCCATGGATATAGCAACTAAAAGAAAAATAGGTGCTATTGACTGAGACATCACCGCCAAAGTCAACCCAGTTATACTCAAACCCAGCACAGCAATGGCAATTGAAAATTTAACAGCTAAAGAAAACTTAGATTTACTCTTAGAATAATAAATTAAGTTATATAATCTCACTACTGAATAGACCAAAACCAACCCAAAACTAGTTACACTCAGCCCAGTTGAAAATCTTTTCAAAAATTGCAATTGTGCAACAGGCACAAAATCCACCAAATGCCTTAACGAACTGTAAACATAATATATGGTAGAAAAAACCCTACCATAAACCAGCAACAAACTGATAAAAACATCATTAAATAAAGGAATAATAACCTTATTTTTGATCAAGGTTATGGGGTAGACCAAAACCCAAAAAGCCCTCACCAACGGGTTAAAGATTCTAGATAAAAAACTCTTTTTACTCTGTTTGTTTTTACGAGAATTAGGATTATATAAAGGATTATAGTGACCAGAACTTTGACGCGACCAAACCTCATCTTCTTGATTACTTTGAAAGTGATCTTCTTTATCATTTGGCTTTTTTGTCGTCATAACAAAACCCATATTAAATACTATACTATTGAGTATTATAGTAAAAAATATACAATTTTTGTTAAATTTAACACAATACATGAAAACTATTCTAAAACAGAGCTGTCATCACTTTTACAAAGCTTCATGACTTCTTAACATTAGGACCTTTTTTTTGATGACTTTGATTAGAAGCCTCCGCTACTCGAGCACCTAGCCTTTGCTTAACTTTAGATGAAACATCCCCAACATTAAGGGTGCTGAAATTTTCTTTATTTTGGCTGTTAAAAGAAAGATCACACTGCTCTTTAAAATGACTACTGGCACTTGATTTGTTAATAAGATCTTTTATACTCTCGATATTTTTTCCATCTCCCATTGCCACTAATTTCTTAATTAAAATATCGCATACCTCAAAATATTCATGTTTAACTGCAATCTCAAATGCAGATATTCCCTCAAATGGATTTGTATGAGCATAGTTAACCATAAGATCAATAGCCTTGGATTGAACCAACAGTCTTACCATAGATAAATCATTATTATTGACCGCCTTAATCAAAGCAGTTTCATCTTCATCATCAATAACATTAATATCTAAATCACTGCATTGCATTAATGCCTTAACGTAGTCTGAATTGCCCTTTTCTACAGCTTCGTGCAAGGGTGTTTTATCTTCCCAGTTTTCTGCATTAATATCGATACCCTCAATGCAGAGTAAATCCTGAAGAATCTCGACATTATCCCATGCTGCTACAAGGTGTAAAACTGTATTCTTATTCTCGGCCCTAGCAAAAAGATCCACCCCATCAACTTTCATTAGTTTTCTGATAGCCTCATCATGTTGACACTCTGCTGCAACCAACCAAGCCAATTGACCATCAGATCCCCGCAGACTTTTTACAAATCCACCAATATTCTTATCAATAAAAACCCCTACTGGCTCTTTATTTTTTATTTTAGCCACCAACTCATCAACCAGGTTAATAGCCTTTTTAATTTTATCCCTAGCTGAAGACGTATTTTCTGATATGGGCCAACTTGTCCCGAGAGGATCTATAGCTTTATCTCCATCATCATTCTTTTCATACACATCAATGTTCGAAGCCAATAATACATTAACACATTCAACATGGCCATACTCTACTGCTAAATGCAAGGCGGTATTACCCTGCTTATCTCTAATATTAACATCAATATCCCGCCTTTTAAGTAGTTTCTGTAACATGCTACTTTTTCCTAATTTTGCCGCCATATGTAAAGCAGAAAACCCTTTCAAATCTTTAGCATTAACATCAACATTCTTCAATTCTAATAACGCATCAAATACTCGCTCAGCCCGCATACATTCTTTTTCATGCATTTCATTTCTATACCCAAAAAGTGGGGCACTGGCGTCGATGACAGCATTTAAGACAGTGTTACCGTCTATGCATTGCATTTTTGTCAAAAATAAGGGCTGGTCGTTCATTTTCCTAGACAAAAGATGGTGACCGATTGCATGTTCAACAGCATCGATATGTACACCCTCATTATGTATCATGTCAATGAAAAACTTGACCGGACTCAAAGCTTCTTCAATCAGTTTCCTTTCCTCCGTTTTACGTGACCGAGCGCATAAATCAATGGCAGTTCTCCCCTCACTGTTGGCAATAAAGATATCAATATCTCGAGACTTTAACAAAGCCTCAACCATCTTAGGTTTGCCCATTGAAACCGCTTGCATTAAAGCAGTGAGCTGCTTGGGATCATGTTCTTCTACAGAATTGACATCTACCTTGCCCGATTGTATCAAAGCTTGTAACACCATAGGCTTGTTTTCTTGAATACAAAGATGCAAAGGAGACCGATGCAAATTATATGAATTCACATCAATATCACCCTGGAGTAATAAAGCCTTAACAATATCCACATTTCCCTTAATTATTGCCATCTGTAACGGCGTGTACCCATCTTCATTTTCAAAGTTAACATGATTAATACCTTGCATGGCTAATAATTCATTAACCATGACCAATTTTTGTTGCTCAACAGCTAAATATAAAGGCGTTTCTTGATCTCCATTCTGTACATTAACCTGAATACCTGGAGCTTTTAATAATTCAGAAACCAGCTCTAAATGGCCCCCTAAAACAGCAAGATGTAAAGGGGTATCTTGATCTTCATTTTCTGCATTAACATTAATACCCGGGGCTTTTAGCAATGCTTTAACCCCCTCTAAGGAACCATTTCCAGCAGCCAGATGTAAAGGTGTCATCAAATTATTATTTTGACTATTAACCTCCACTCGCTTATCTAACAACAAATAATCAAGACTAGTCAATCGTTTACTTCTTGCCGCTATATGTAAGGGTGTATCTCCTTCAAAACCATCTTTAACATTCAAATCTATGTCATCACGTTTTAACAATGTTTTGACCAAATCGCTATGATCCTCCCTCTTCCTCAAGGAGACATGTAAAACAGTATTCTGATTTGGATCACCTATATTGACATCTAACCCCTTAACTTTAAATAGCTCTCTAACAAATGCAATTTTTTGCCTTACTGTTAGCCCTCTATGCATACAAATATCCATTAATACCGTTCTCTCATGAACAGAATCGTCCATTCGATTAATGATTGTTGTTGTTTTGCTATTTTTTACAAACTCTTTGATCATGCTGAATGATCTTCCAACATCCTCCTCCGTAGGATCATATGGAATCGCAGCAATAGCCCACCTTAATGCTGTCCCTATCCACCTTCTTCCTCCCTCAATAGTTGTTGTAAGATCTATGTCTTCTCTCTTTAACAATACCTTTAAAACATCAACATAGCCTTCCTTCACCGCTATATGCAACGGCTTCAACCCCCACATATCCTGATTAATATCTATTTTTTTAGATTCCAACAAAACTTTAATCATTGCGACATTTCCTTTGTCCACAGCCAGATTAAAAAAGCCGTTAATATCTATGTTGTCAGATCTCATGAGCTCTTTAACAATCTTTAAATTGCCTTGTTCTACTGCCAAATTAAAACAGTTCATTTTAATGCGAATTTTATCGGATTTTAGCAACTCTTTAACAATTTCTAAATTCCCTTGTTTTGTCGCAAGATATAATGGGTCGATACCCTCATTATCTCGAGAAGTAACATCAATTGAATCAATGTTCTTCATCAGCTCTTTAACGCCTGCAACATAGCCTTCTTTAACTGCAACAAGCAAAGCTGTTTCCGAAGAATCATTTTTAGCGTTTAAATCAAAACCCTCGATGCTCAGCAGTTTTTTGATCGCATCCATACGTTTGAATTTGACTGCAGTATGTAACGCCAACTGACCATTAAAACCCCTCATTACTTTCGAAAAATTGTCTTTATTTTGCTCAAAAAATGTATCAATCTCTTCATTATTTTCTATCTTATGAATAAAAGAACCAATCGCCCTATAATAAGGCCTAAACACAGGCATTAAGTCTGGTGAATATCCTTCGCTTCTTCCACACAAATATCTTGCCCTATCCAAGGCAGTGTATCCATGAATATTTGTAGCAAAAATATCAATATCTTTGTTTCGCACCAACACCTCAATAATATCAACCCTATTATGTATCACTGCTTCCATCAGAACAGTCATACCAGTACGTTGTTTTTTATCATTGATAGCTATTTTTGTTGATTGTAAGAGTGCTTTCACAATGTCTACATGGCCGCCTTGGACAATAGCAAGTAATAAGGGCGTCTCTTCTTCTCCATTGACTGTATTAACATCGATGTCTTCTACCTTTAACAACTCATTGACAACGTCTAATTTACTTGTTGCAACCGCCCTATGTAATGGCGTATCTCCAGCAACATTTTTTTCATTAACGTTGATATAATTATCTTTAATTAATTCTTTTACGATAGCTAGCTCTCCCTTCTGGGCCGCTAAGTGTAAAATCGTATCCCCTTGATCATCAATCTCTTTGACATTAATTTTATCTGATTTCAACAGTTCTCTGATAATTCCTACATGCCCATATTCGAACGCTATTTTTAGGGGAGTATCTCCTTGACTGGTTTTTTTATTGATATCGACTCTTTTGGTTGCCAATATCGTTTGGACAATCTCTACATTTCCTGTTTTCGCCGCAACATGTAACAACGACTCTCCATCATGATTCCATGTATTCAGCAAAATACCTGAAACATTTAATAATTTTTCTACAACAGCTACATGTCCAGACTCAATCGCGAAAAACAAAGGCGCTCGACCCGATAAACCTGAATAATTAAGCCCAATCTCAGCTTCTTTTAAATTTAAAAACATGCTTACCACGTCTAAATCACCTTTTTCTACCGCAACCTGAAAAGCTGTCATACCCGCTCCATCTAAACTTCTCAAACGATTCATTGGGTGTTTAGAAAGCAATTTTGCTACACACTCCTTCTTTCCTAGACGCACTGCTAGATGCAATGCTGTAGATTTCTTAGTAGATGTTTGGATAAATGGATCATTAACAGAACTAAGAAGGTCCATACTAGGATGCTTTAGCAGCTCATCAACAATGTCTAAGTTATTATTGAACATAGCCACAATGAGTGGCGATGAGAGGTCTTGTTCGGAGGGGCCCAAATTAACATTCATGTTTGTTAATGTTAATAATGCCTTGATGACATCTAAATTATTATTATCAACCGCATTGTAAAGCGCTGTTATACCGAGATTATTTTTCAAATTAGGTTCCAACCCATCAACCTTTAACAACGTTCTAATAAACTCTAAAACCTTATTATCAACCTCACACTCAGTCGCTAAAAATAATGCTGTCTCACCAAGCTCATTTTGTATGTTAACATTTATACCTTGCTTTAAGCCTATCAACTTCAGCGCTAGATCAAATTGATCGCTCTCAATAGCCCAATGCAATAAAGTATCTTTCTCTGAATTCTGTGCATTAACATCCAAGCTTTCTATGGACAACAAGCTATCAACAGAAGAAAGGTTATTCACGGCATAAAACAAGAGAGGGTTTCCATGGGTATCTCGCACATTAACATTAACTCCATCAATCGCCAACAATCGTTCAAAGGCTGTAAGGTTATTATTCTCAAGAGCAACGATCAATGCCTCTTTGCCATCTGAACCCTTTAATCCCTTCATAAGGGCCTCTTGATTGTCATCAATAAAATCACTAACACCTACGTTATCCTTAATCCCTTTATTAAGTTGATCAATAACTTCTAAAGGCTTTTTGAGAGCATCAACCACATCTTTCCAATTCTTTTCTTGGGCCAAATCCAAGGCAGTTTTGCCATCATTATCCACTGCAAAAAGATCTATACTACTAGATTTGAGCAAGGCTTCAATGCAAACAGTCTTGCCCATTAATGCAGCTAAATGTAGTGCAGTTCTGCCCTTATCATCCTTGATAGCTGTATCACTCCCCCATTTAAGAAGCCGGCCAACCATACCGTCATAACCCTTTTTTGCTGATTTCATTAAAGCTGTTTCACCTCTATAATCTTGTGCATTGACCTCCTCACGTAACTGATAGAAAAAATAATCACAAGCCCTACCGTGGTTGTTTTCAGCCGCCTTCATGAGTAAAGTACTCACTCGACCCCAGCTATCTTTTGAAGGTAATCTTCCTCCTTGCTCAATTAAGACTCTTATAAAGTCATGGTAACCACCTTCCGCAGCATACATCAGGACACTACAATCACTATTATCGCACTCATTGATAAAGGCACTAAACGATTCAGGGGAGGATTTTTGCACGTCCAAAAGAAGAGATAACGCCAACGTAACCTTACCTTGCTTAATTAAATACATGACCCAAGATTGACTATTGCCTGGCCTCAATATTGATAAATCGAAATTTAAAGCCATCATTTTTTTAATAAGGGTTAATTCTTCATTATCTTTATCAGTATAAATCTCTGAATCCGCTTGAATGTTCATGCCCTTTAACTGCACATTCCCCCGAAGGATCTTAAAAACCTCCTCAAGCGTAAATTTTTTATTCTTATTAAGATCAGTAAACATAGAAATTACTTTTGTGGAAAACTCTTCTTTGTTAAAAACACGATGAAATTCATCCATTATGGGCTTAGATTTCAGAACTGCAAAATCCTCAGTTAATTGATCAATGAAGTCATTCAAACAAACCATAGCTTGTTCATGGGTTAACTCCTTAGCCTCTATATCAGCCCCATCTTGATCAGAGAATTTACGCCTTGCTTTTTGACAAAATATCTCATAGCTCATGACTAAAAAAGCTTTGGGTAACTCTTCTGGAGAAGGCCATGCTATATAACCTTTCGGCATGCGCACCTCTTTTAGCAAATCAAACCAACCACGAGCTTGTTTTGAATATTTTTTTCTTCCATTTGCCCCAGGCTTATAATCGTGCCCGTTAATCAAGGAATAATCATCCACCTTAACCATCAACCGCTGAATAACCTTTTTATTACCTCCTTTATAACCTTGTGCCATCGCAACCTTTAAAGCTTCCAACTCATCACATAAGGTAACCTTTTGGTCCAATAGCTTAATAGCTATCTCTGCTTGATTGTTTTTGACCGCATAACTTAATGCTGTTTGAGCATCGTCATCAAATTTCTTTACGGATACGCCTTTATTCAAAAGTAGGTCAACCATGTCATGATTACCCATTTCCACCGCATACATTAATGCCGTCTTTTTTGTTGAGTCAACTGCATCGATGCCACCTCCTTGAGAAATCATCGTTTCTAGACCTTCCAAATTATTGCCCATCACCGCGTACATCATCGGTGTCTGAGCCTCTTTAGTCTTTCGTTCTAAATCTTCTTTAGTCATATCACTTATATCAGCCCCTATCAACGCCTTCAAATGCCATACAGTTTCTCCTTTATCACGAATACTAATCACTTTATCAAATCTTTTAGCATTAAAAACATCTTGATACCAGCCGGTTCTATCCCGGGTCTTAATCATAGCTTCACTAATTACTCTTTTACTAAATACTCCTGTATCTTTTCGGTCTATCATCCTCTTCAAACCATCAATAACGGTCTCATTTATAGAGACCTGCTCATTCGCGATCGTAAACTCTTTAGGCATTGTCACTTCAGTCCATTCATGTCTATGAGTAGTATCTCCCAAGCCTAATTGCCCTTCCCGATTATAACCCACGGCATAGAGCTTATCTTCTCCACCAACCGTTCCTGTTAGAAAAGCAAACGAGCCTCCAACGATCACCTGTTCTATCGTAAGACCTTGTGGAATATCCACTTCAGTCCATTTCTTTCTCCCATCAGTATCACCCAAGCCTAATTGTCCATACCCATTATGACCACAGGCATAAAGCTTAGCCTCTCCATTCACTCCTTTTCCTTTTAGAAAGCTATGCCCATGTCCAGCTATCACCTGTTCTAACCTAAATCCTTGCGGAATATCAACTTCAGTCCACTCAAGTCTATTCGTAGTATCGCCCAAGCCTAATTGTCCCACACCATTATAACCACAGCCATAAAGCTTATCTTCTCCACTAATCTTTCCTGTTAGAAAAGCAAACGAACCTCCAGCCATCACTTTATCTATCGTAAAACCCTTAGGCAAAGGCACTTCAGTCCATTCTCTTCTATTATTGTTATCACCCAAGCCTAATTGTCCAAATTTATTATAACCCGAGGCATAAAGCTTATCTTCTCCACCCTTACCTTTTCCTTGTATAAAGCTATGATAATCTCCAACTATCACCTGTTCTAACCCAAATCCTTGCGGAATATTCACTTCAGCCCATTCATTTCCACTATCAGTATCACCCCAGCCTAATTGTCCAAAATCACTCTCACCACAGGCATAGAGCTTAGCTTCCATATCCTTGTCTTTTCCTATTAAAAAGCTATGATACTCTCCCGCTGTCACCTTTTCTACACTAAACCCTCGTGGCAGAGTTACTTCGGTCCATTCATTTCTATTCCTTCTATCACCCAAGCCTAATTGTCCATACGTATTCTTACCCGAGGCATAAAGCTTATCTTCTCCATTCTTACCTTTTCCTTTTAGAAGGGCATAATCACTTCCAGCGGTCACTTGTTCTATCGTAAAAACTTGAGGAACTGTTACTTCAGTCCATTCATGTCTATCACCATAATCACCCAAGCCTAATTGTCCCACACCATTATGACCTGCAACATACAGCTTATCACCCTTATTTGTCTTGACCGTTAACATTGAATAGACAAGACTCCCTACAAAAGAGTGCAGATTTGCAAACTTGATACCCTCAGGCACATCACCAGTTACCTCTTGAGATAAATAGGGCTCAATGTCACGCGTATATTGATTAGGGACAACCCCTTCTGGATTTAAATCAACTTGATCCTTCCCAAAACCATGTTTCAATACATTTCTAAGGTCGGTTACAATAGACCCGCTACAGTGTTGCCATAAACCCTCTCCTTCTATTCGAATCAAAAACTCATCAAAATGAGGGCTTGCTTTTACCGTTGCAAAATAACCTCTAAATTTTTGGATGATATCTTCTTGCTCTTCTGTTGTTAGAGTTCGATTCATGCCCAACACCTTATGCTGTTTATTAATCCAATCTAATATACAGTTTTCTAATTCTCTAACACCCTGAGATTTGATGGCCTCCTCAATAGCTCTGATAATACTTTTTGAGAGCTTTGACTGTGAAACAAGCTCACCTCTAGCATTACGTTTGCTAGATACTCCCTCTATAATTTTACCAAAATTTTCCTTACTCATTCCTTTATTAACTATGATAATATTGGCAACCCCCAGAAGAAACTGTATGCCGATACTCATTCTCTCTTCCATATGAATTTCTGCGTTACTATTACCTTCAAAATCTTGACCGTTTTGATATAATTCTTTCATGAAACTTACATTGATATTTTTGTCAAAAACAACCAAATTACTCCAGTCCAAGCTAGCTTTAATAAAGCCAATGATTTCAGATACCACTAAACTTCCATCATAAGAATATGTCCTAAATTCAGCAATAATGTCTTGATAGTTTTTCCCTGCATATTTTAGTTTAACATTTCGTTCAGGATCATATTTTGACTTAATATCCTTAAAACCCTCAGTTAATAGACGTAAAGATTCTTGCAAACATAACTCTGCCTGCTTATCATTAAGTTCAGTATCCTCTGTCACTCCCCCCTTATCCGATAACCCCTCTGATAACTTTTCCATCACGTTATTTTTTACCTGCTTAATCAATACCGCCTTCCATTTCGCCTCATCAGGCCTCTTTGATGCCTGACTTAACTTTTTCTCATAACTCTCAATACCTCCCTTGTGTTTAATAAAACAAGCCCTCAGCATCGGGGATAATCCGTCATCCTTCTTTACTCCTCTCCCTAAACTAAACTGCTCAACTTGACCAAACCTCCTTAAGCCATCAGGTGTTATCGGATCTAATCCTATCGCTTTTACATTGGAATCTTTCTGAATAGTCTTAATAAACTCTGAAGGTATGGTTGAATGGCCTACAAAATTTTTCTTAATCCATGGTGTATTCTTCACAATTCCTTCTATTTCTTTTTCATACCAAGAAGCTTGATTCCATAAGCTTTCTATCCGCATTAAATAGCTGATAGGTCTGCCTTCAGCCAACCCTGATACAACTTTTTTTTCTAGTGATGTTTTAAAATTTTGTATGGATTTAATAGCCCCTATATTCTCGCCCTTACCAAAAAACTCTTTCAATGCTTCCCCTGATTTACAGGTATTTTCTAAACCTATCTGATTACCCTCTACCACTGGAATCAGCACTCTTAGCAAACCGTTAGAATCAATCGTAATATATTTATTTTTTCCCTTCATAGCAATTCTCTTTAGAAAGATATAATAATTATAGTAAAAATCAAATAAAAGTACTGATTTATATTAAAAAACCTTAAATAAACAATATAGTTTACTTCCCTCCAGACCTCTTTTTATTCATAGACGCTTCTTCTTGTGATACGATGCTTTTTAATACCCTATTTCTTATGGGCACTTCAGTCCATTCATGTCTATTCGTAGTATCACCCAAGCCTAATTGTCCAGACCCATTATGACCTGTGGCATAAAGCTTATCTTCTCCATCATTACCTTTTCCTTTTAGAAAGCTATGCTCATCTCCAGCTATCACTTTTTCTATCGTAAACTCTTTAGGCAAAGGAACTTCAGTAAATTTATTTCTACCCTTATTATCGCCTTGAAGGTATGCTGAATATGTATCGGGAATGTCGATCATCTGTTGTCGCGTTAACCCCTGTTCAAAAGGAGGACGTGGTTCACTATGACCCAAGCCTAATTGTCCATATTGATTATCACCACATGCATAAAGCTTAGCTTCGCCATCAACCGTTCCTTTTAGAAAGCTATGATCACCGCCAGCTATCACCTTTTCTATCTTAAACCCATCTGGTAAAGTCACTTCAGTCCACTTATCTCTATTTGTAGTATCACCCAAGCCTAATTGTCCATAGCGATTAGCACCACAGGCATAGATCTTACCTTCTCCATTCACACCTTTTCCTATCAAAACACTATGATAATGTCCAACTATGATCTTTTCTAACCTAAATCCTGGCGGAATATCCACTGCAGTCCATTCATTTCTATTCGTAGTATCTCCCAAACCTAATTGGCCATCCTTATTCCAACCACTGGTATAAAGCTCTTGTTCACCATCAGACCCTTTTCCTTTTAGAAAGCTATGATAACCTTCAGCGATCACCTGTTCTAACTTGAAACCTTCAGGCATAGTTACTTTAGTTAAATTATCTCTACTATCTGTATCACCCAAGCCTAATTGTCCATAGCGATTAGCACCACAGGCATAGATCTTACCTTCTCCATCCTTACCTTTTCCTTTTAGAAAGCTATGAGCCCCTCCAGCTATCACCTGTTCTAACCTAAATCCTTGAGGAATATCCAATGCAGTCCATTCATTTTCATTTATATTCGTCATAGTATTACCCAAGCCTAATTGTCCATACATATTACCACCTACAGCATAAAGCTTAGCTTCTCCATTCACACCTTTTCCTTTTAGAAAGCCATGAGCCCCTCCGACTATCACTGTTTCCATCATAAAATCCTTAGGCAAATCTACTTCAGTCCATTCGTGTCTAGCCGTGGGATTGCCCAAGCCTAATTGACCACAAGAATTATCACCACTGGCAAATAGCTTATTTTCACCTAAGGGTATTTTTACTAACACCATCGTATGATTACTGCCTGTAAAAATAGAATAAATGAATAACTCCCTTTGCTTGATTTCTTTATTCATTGCTGATTGAAATCTTTTATTAACCCTAGCAAGCATCGCTAAGTCTTTCAAAGTAGCATAACCTTTCACTTTTTTTATAGGACCTCCATCCTCTCCTGTTTCTACAAGATTCTGCAATGCACTTTCTGGCTGATCTTGATTGGAGGATATCGATCCCTCCTTATCTTTAGACTCTTCTTGATTCTTAGTCTCTTCTACACCGCTACTTTTCTTGTTGGAATCTTTCATGACAACCCCCTATAACAATCACCCCTCTATTATAGCACAAATATCTAATTTTTATTAAAAAACCTATTTACCCCCAGACCTCTTTTTATTCATAGACGCTTCTTCTTGTGATACAATGCTTTTTAATACCCTATTTCTTATGGGTACTTCAGTCCATTCACTTCTACTCCTTCTATCACCCAAGCCAAATTGCGCATAATCATTCTTACCCGTGGCATAAAGCCTATATTGATCATCCTTGCCTTTTCCTTTTAGAAAGCTATGATCATATCCAACTGCAACCTGTTCTAACCTAAATCCTGGCAGAATATCCACTTCAGTCCATTCACTTCTATTCCTTCTATCACCCAAGCCTAATTGTCCATACTTATTACGACCTACAGCATAAAGTATATCTTCTCCAACCTTACCTTTTCCTTTTCCTTTTAAAAAGGTATGCGTACCTCCAGCTACAACCTGTTCTAACCTAAATCCTGGTGGAATATCCACTTCAGTCCATTCATATCTATTCGTAGTATCACCCAAGCCCAATTGTCCATACACATTATAACCACAAGCATAAAGCTTAGCTTCACCATCAACCGTTCCTTTTAGAAAACTATGATTATAATGAAATCCAAGTCCAACTATGATTGTTTCTAACCTAAACCCTTGAGGCATAGGAACTTCAGTCCATTGATTTCTATGCTCATTATCACCCAAGCCTAATTGTCTACCTTCATTATAACCACAGGCATAAAGCTTATCTTCTCCATCCTTACCTTTTCCTTTTAGAAAGCTATCATAATCTCCAACTATCACCTGTTCTAACTTGAAATCCTCGGGCAAATCTACTTCAGTCCATTCAGTTCTACCCCGCCTATCTCCCAAGCCTAATTGTCCATAGCGATTAGCACCACAGGCATAAATCTTACCTTCTCCATCCTTACCTTTTCCTTTTAGATGGGTATGATAACTTCCAACTATCACTTTTTCTATCGTAAACCCATCTGGTAAAGGCACTTCCGTCCATTCACTTCTATCCAGCCTATCTCCCAAGCCTAATTGTCCAGAATCATTTCTACCACAAGCATACAGCTTAGCTTCTCCATTCACACCTTTTCCTTTTAGAAAGGTATGCTTTCCAGCTATTACTTCTTCTACGCTAAACTCCCTAGGCACAAGAACTTCAGTCCATTCATTTCTATCCCTAGTATCACCCAAGCCTAATTGCCCATCATCATTCTTGCCCGTGGCAAATAGTTTATTTTGACCTTGATTTATTTTAACTAATAACATCGTATGCTCTCTACCAGCAGAAACAGAATGGATGGTTGGTAACCTTTGCTTGATTTCTTTATTCATTGCTGATTGAAACTTTTTATTAACCCTAGCAAGCATCGCTAGATCTTTCAAAGTAGCATAACCTGTCACTTTTTTTATAGGACCTCCATCCTCTCCTGTTTCTACAAGATTCTGCAATGCACTTTCTGGCTGATCTTGATTGGAGGGTGCCAACTCCTCCTTATCTTTAGACTTTTCTTGATTCTTAGTCTCTTCTATGCCACTACTTTTCTTGTTGGACCCTTTCATGATAACCCCCTACAATAACCACCCCTTTATTATAGCACAAATATCTAATTTTTGTTAAAAAACCTATTTACCCCCAGACCTCTTTTTATTCATCGACGCTTCTTCTTGTGATACGATGCTTTTTAACACCATATTTCTTATGGGTACTTCAGTCCATTCAGCTCTACCCCACCTATCTCCCAAGCCTAATTGTCCATAATCATTATCACCTGTGGCATAGATCATATCTTCACCACCGACCGTTCCTTTTACAAAGGTAAAAATATTTCCAGCTCTCACCTGCTCTATCTTAAACCCATCAGAGAAAGTAACTTCAGTTAATTCATGTCTAGATGGAGTATAACCCAAGCCTAATTGTCCACAATGATTCGAACCACAGGCATATAGTTTATCTTCTCCATTCACACCTTTTCCTTTTAGAAAAGTATTATTACTTCCAGCAATCACCTTTTCTAAACTAAATCCTTGAGGAATATCCACTGCAGTCAATTTATTTCTCTTCCTACTATCACCCAAACCTAATTGGCAAGATGCATTATTACCACAGGCATAAAG
>PVBE011496344.1_pt1 | contig 46289 bp, 44 predicted proteins | sample 1631181 | NCBI WGS metagenome assembly PVBE01 (sample SAMN08397723, study PRJNA350692) | Marine metagenome, whole genome shotgun sequencing project. | isolation source: water | place: Pacific Ocean | collected 2012-04
CATTACCGATCCCCCAACATCTCCTCAACACTTTGATTCTTATATACGAATCAGCGTCAAAGGTCAGCGAAATTGGGATCTATCTGGGAAATCCGGGTTCAGGTCGGCCTTGATCTTCGGAAACTCGTAATAGGTCACGATCGGAGCCGTCGGCTCGACAGGCTCGTCGGAATGTCACGGTGCCAGAAAAAGCACGGCGCCCGCCACCAACGCAACCGCCGCGCCCGCGACGCCAGCCCAAAGCACGAGCCGCTTTCGCGATCCGGGCGCATCGGGCTTCTCGTCTTCCGGCACAGGTGTCAGGGCCGCCATCGCTTTACGCAACAATCATCCGCGGGCTTCGGGGCGCGTATCTTCGCAGGCAGTACGTGCGGCACCCGGGTTCTCCGGCCCGCGCGCAATCGTTGTGACACCGGATTCCGATGCCTGCGAGGAAAAATCGATGTCCATGCAAGCCTCTCGTAAATCGGGGATCGGCGGACAATTATACGGCTCCTTATCCTTTTCCCTCGCACAACGACGGTCAATTGCGCTTAAGGGGTGGGACTTTCGGGGTAAACTTCCAATACCCCCTTGGTGCCAAACAACAGAAAGAGAGACCAAGTCGAAGAGTACGTATAAATAACAATGCAACAACAACCATATCGTTTCCAGAGAAAATTGTAACATAATAGATTGTTCTTTGCACCCGACATTTCCCCGATATTACACACGCGCGTTTGGTGGCGTGTGGACTGAACACTGATTTTGCCGAGCACCCATCCGACGAAGCGCGTGAAGCACGGCGACGGGGTACGATTGTCCAAATCGCGGCCCACGTGCGAGGTGCGGCAAGCGGCTGCCGGATGGCCGGTGCACCTGGAATTGCGAACGCCGGGCTGCCCGACGGCGTCCCTACGGGGCCATGACCGAGCCGGACGCGCGAACGTTTTCCCGCCCGGCTTGGCTGTGTCCCTCGTTCGGTGCTAAGTAACGTGGCTGCGTCCGCGCCACACGCGCCGAGTTGTAGGAGGCTTCCCATCACTGATTCGCGTCCCACCATCGCCATCCTCGGCGGCACCGGCGCGCTCGGCGCCGGGCTCGCGCGGCGGTGGGCGAACGCCGACTTGGACGTGATAATCGGATCGCGGGCGCACGCGAAGGCGGCCGCCGCCGTCCGGTCGCTGAAGGGGCGCGTGTCCGAGGGCCGCTTGCGCGCCATGGAGAACGCCGAGGCCGCGCGGGCCGCCGACGTCGTCGTGCTCACGGTTCCGTTCGCCCATCACGAGACCACCCTGGCGGGACTCGCCGACGCGCTTCAGGGCAAGATCCTCGTCGACGCCACGGTGCCGCTGGTGCCACCCAAGGTGAACCGCGTGCAGCTTCCGCCCGGGGGCTCGGCGGCGAAGGCGGCGCAAGCGTTGCTCGGTGACGGCGTCACGGTGGTATCGGCATTTCAGAACGTGGCAGCCCACAAGCTGGCGAGCGAGGACGGTGCCCTCGATTGCGACGTGCTGGTCTCGGGCGACAAGCGCGAAGCGCGCGAGAGAGTGATCGGCCTCGTGGCGGCGGCGGGCCTCAAGGGCTGGCACGCAGGCCCCCTCGACAACTCGGTGGCGGCCGAGGCGCTGACGTCGGTGCTGATCTTCATGAACCGTCACTACCGCATCGACGGCGCCGGGCTTCGGATCACCGGCGCGCCCGCGGGTCCGGAGGCGTCCGACCGATAGCCGGACGGCGCTCCGTGACCCCCAAGCGGCTGCAAATAATCGCGCTTCCCGGCATTCCCGAGGTGGAACCGGGCGACGATCTCGCACGCATCATCGCGACAGCGCTCGCCGCCGAAGGCGAAGCGCTGGCGTCCGGCGACATCATCGTGATGGCCCAGAAGATCGTCTCCAAGGCCGAGGGGCGCACCGTTGATCTGGACACGGTCATGCCGTCGGCGCGCGCGCTCTCTCTCGCCACCGAGGTGGACAAGGATCCGCGGCTCGTCGACGTGATCCTCTCGGAATCGGCGGAAGTTCTACGCGCCCGAACGGGGCTTCTGATCGTCGTCCACCGGCTCGGGTTCGTACTTGCCAACGCCGGTGTCGACGCCTCGAACGTCGCCGCGGGCGACGGCCGAGACCGGGTGCTTCTGTTGCCCGAAGACCCGGACGGGACCTGCGCCAAGCTGCGCGCGGCCTTCAAGGAAACCTTCGGCTTGGATGCGGGCGTGATCATCTGCGACAGCATCGGGCGCGCCTGGCGCAGCGGGACCGTGGGGATCGCCCTCGGCGCCGCCGGCTTGCCGTCTGTCGTGGATTTGCGGGGCCGGCCGGACCGTTCGGGCCGGCCGTTGAAGGTCACGTGGGTGGGGCTCGCCGACGGCATCGCCGCGGCCGCATCGCTGGTGATGGGCGAAGCGGACGAGGGAACGCCGGTGGCGCTGGTCCGCGGTTACGCCGCGTTCGCGCAATCTTCGGGTGCGGACGCATTGATCCGGCCCAAGGCGCAGGACCTGTTTCGGTGACGAGCGAGTCGGCGGCCGGGGCCGCGCGCACGCGTTGCATCGCGCTTTCCGGCGGCGTTGGCGGCGCCAAGCTCGCGCTCGGACTTTCGCGCATCCTCGATCCGCCTTCGATCCTTGTGGTCGCCAACTGCGGCGACGACTTCGACCATTTGGGCCTGCGCGTTTGCCCCGACCTCGACACGCTCACCTATACCCTTGCCGGCATCGCCAATTCCGAGACCGGGTGGGGTATTGCGAACGACACCGGATCGTTCATGAACGCGCTTGCCGCGCTTGGCGGGGAGACCTGGTTCCACTTGGGCGATAAGGATCTCGCGACCCACGTCGAACGGACGAGGCGCCTGGCGGCGGGCGAAACGCTCAGCGAGGTGACGGCGGCGATCACCCGGCGATTGGGGATCGAGACGCGCATCATCCCCATGAGCGACGATCCGGTCGCGACGGTGGTGGAGACGGCGACGGGCCCGCTTGCGTTTCAGCACTACTTCGTGCGCGAGCAGTGCGCCCCCGTGGTCACCGGATTTCGATTCGAGGGCGCCGCATCCGCGCGGCCCCAACCCTCGCTCGTGGCCGCGCTTGGCGAACCCGATCTGGAAGCGGTGATCATCTGTCCGTCGAACCCCTTCATCAGCATTGACCCCATCCTTGCGATTCCGGGCTTTCGCGAGGCCCTCGCCGAGGCAGACGCACCGGTGGTCGCGGTCTCCCCGATCGTCGCCGGCAAGGCCATCAAGGGGCCGACCGCCAAGATGATGGCCGAGCTCGGCATTCCCGTGGCCGCACAATCGGTCGCGCGGCGATACGCGGGCTTCGCGCGGGGCTTCGTTCTCGACCATGCCGACGAAGGCGAGGCGGGCGCGATCCGGGCGCTCGGCCTCGACGTCCTGGTCACCGAGACCGTCATGCGCACCCTCGACGACCGCGCCGCGCTCGCCGAAGCCGTCATGCGATTCGCCCGCGTCCTGACTTGACCCGCATTTCTCGTATGAGCTCGTCAGTAGATGCGGTCTGGCCCTGATTCTGAGGCAACGATCAAAGATAGGGGGCCTCCGGCGGCGAGGCAGATGGCGAACCCGGAGCCTCATATAGGTAGTCGGCGCATCAACACCGGGCGCGATTGGTTCTGGGATAGCGTCCGAACGTCCGCTTAGGGTCAGGAACGGACCACCATCAAGATCTCAGTTTGCGGCCGCTATTGAATGATTAGCGGACATTCCGTGGTGTTCCCCCTTTGTCGCTCATCGGGGATGACGAAATTTATCGACCATCAGAATCCGAGACGAGTATTCAAAGCGCACGGCCTCTTGAACGACCTTCCACCGGGGTGTCAACTGGAATGACGATCGCTATACCCCCACCCGGCCACTCACGGCATCGTAATATTGGGGCGGCCGAGTGGGGTGTGGGCTGGTTCCGCATAATCGGCTAGCATTCGCACATGTGCTGCCGGCGTTCGGCGCGAACCGCGTGGATCGAATGGCGGCGGGAGGGAAGCGTTGAAGGCGCAAGACATCTGGGCCGTCGTGCCGGCCAAGGACGGGACTGCCGCCAAGGGGCGGCTCGCGGGCGTCCTCGACCGGCGTGAGCGCCGTGACCTATTCCGCGCCATGCTCGAAGACGTTCTTAATTGCTTGTCACGCGTAGACGGGCTGTCGGGGACCATTGTGGTGACCCACGACGCCCACGCCTCGGCGTTGGCGCGAACTTTTGGTGCGCGGGTGGTCCGCGAGGCTCGCAACGAAGGCCAGAGCGCCGCCGTCCGCTCGGCGGCCGCGGTGCTCAGCGCCGAAGGGGCCACGACTCTGTTGGCGGTTCCGGGCGACGTGCCGATGATCGCCGCGGGCGAAATCGAGGCGGTGATGGAGGCGCACCATCGCGCGCCGTCGGTGACGCTGGTGCCGGCGCGCGACGGCCGGGGCACAAACTGTCTCGTCTGCTCGCCTCCGGACTCGATCGAACCCGTGTTCGGAACCGACAGTTTCGCGCGCCACCAGGCCGCCGCGCGACGCCTTGGAATCCGGGCCGAAGTGGTTCTTCTGCCCGGTCTCGGGCTCGACGTGGATACGCCCGGCGATCTTGGCGCGCTTCTCGGGCGTCCGCTTTCCGGAAAGACGGGGCGATACCTCGAAGCCAGCGGTATCGCTGCGCGCCTCGGTTCGGAAAGCCGTGCTCACCCGGCAGAGGCGCGCGAGAAGCGCGTCGACGCGGGGCCGTCGTAAGCGTGGGCGACATCCTCGCCGTGGCGCGCGCCGGCGGTAAGCTCGGCCAAGCCGAGGCCCTGGCGCTCGCCGGTGTCACGGACTTGGCGCCGCTGATGGAGGCGGCGGCCGCAATCCGCGAACGCGGCCATGGGCGCGTGATCTCGTATTCGCGCAAGATCTTCATCCCGCTGACGCGGCTCTGCCGCGACGTCTGCCACTACTGCACGTTCGCCACGGCTCCGACGCCGGGCGTACGAGCCTATCTTTCGTTGGACGAGGTCGTAGACATCGCGCGTGCGGGCGCCGCCGCCGGTTGCGCCGAGGCCTTGTTCACGCTGGGCGACAAGCCCGAGCTTCGCTACGCCCGGGCGCATGACGAGCTTCGCGCGCTCGGCCACAAAACGACGCTGTCGTATCTCGCCGCGGCGGCCTCGGCCGTGCTCACCGAGACCGGCCTTTTGCCCCACGTCAATCCCGGCGTCATGACCGCCGATGACGTCGCCGCGCTGAGAAGCGTCTCGGTCTCGCAAGGGCTCATGCTCGAAAGCGCGTCCGAGCGACTTTGCGAAAGGGGCGGGCCCCACTTCGGCTCGCCCGACAAGGCGCCCGGCTTGCGCCTGAAGACGATCGCCGACGCCGGCCGGCTTCGGGTTCCGTTCACCACCGGCATCCTGATCGGCATCGGCGAGACCCGGGCCGAACGCGTCGAGTCGCTGCTTGCGATCCGCGATCTTCAAGATCGTTACGGCCACGTCCAGGAAGTCATCATCCAGAACTTTCGGGCCAAGCCCGAAACCCGCATGAGCGACGCCGCCGAGTCGAACCTGGACGAGCTCTTGTGGACCATCGCCGTGGCCCGCCTTCTGTTCGGCCCGGAGATGAACATCCAGGCGCCGCCGAACCTGAGTCCCGGCGGACTCGGCCCGCTCATCGCGGCCGGCATCAACGACTGGGGCGGCGTCTCGCCGGTCACTCCCGATCACGTAAACCCCGAGGCGCCCTGGCCGCATCTCGACGAGCTAGCGAAAACGACCGCAGCTTGCGGCCACGTGCTCGTCAAGCGTCTCGCGATCTATCCCGCCTATGCGAACGCGGCTTCGCGCTGGCTGGACGAGGGCCTGCGGACGCCGGTGCTGCGCAGCGTCGATGCGGAGGGGTTCGCGCGATCCGACGGTTGGGCGCCGGGTCTCGCGGTTCGCCCGCCGGCGGGCGTGATCCCGGAGCGCGGGACGCGGCGTGCGCGAACCAGTGCACTGGCCGCCATCCTCGAGCGCGCGCGTTCGGACGAGGGCCTCACGGAGGACGAGATCGTCGGTCTCTTCGGCGCGCGCGGCGACGATCTCGGCGCCGTCGTCCGCGCGGCTGATGAGATGCGCCGCGAGATCTCGGGAGAGGTGGTGCGCTACGTCGTCAACCGCAACGTCAACTACACCAACGTCTGCTATTTCCGCTGCGGATTCTGCGCGTTCTCGAAGGGCAAGTTGTCCGCGAACCTGCGCGGCGCGCCCTATGACTTGGAGATTGCGGAAATCAAGCGCCGCGCGCGCGAGGCGTGGGATCGGGGCGCGACTGAGATTTGCCTGCAGGGCGGCATCCATCCCGAATATTCCGGCGAGACCTACATTGAGATATGCCGGGCGGTGAAAGAGGCGGCGCCGGACCTCCACGTGCATGCATTCTCGCCGCTCGAGGTCTGGCAGGGCGCGCGGACGTTTGGCGTCGAACTGCCCGCGTTCCTCAGCCGGTTGCGCGCGGCTGGCCTCGGGACGCTTCCGGGGACGGCGGCCGAGGTGCTTGACGACGCGGTCCGGGCCATCATCTGTCCGGACAAGATCACGACCGACGAATGGCTCGCGTGCATGGCCGCCGCGCACGCCGAAGGGTTCCGGACCACGGCCACAATCATGTTCGGGCACGTGGACGGGCCCATCCATTGGGCTCGGCACCTGCTCAGCGTTCGTGCGCTCCAGGCGCGAACCGGCGGCTTCACCGAGTTCGTGCCGCTTCCCTTCGTGCACATGGAATCGCCGCTCTATCTCAAAGGACGGGCGCGCATGGGGCCGACGTTCCGCGAAGCGGTGCTGATGCACGCGGTGGCGCGGCTTGCGCTCCACCCCCTGATCCCCAATATCCAGACGTCTTGGGTGAAGATGGGCCCGGACGGCGCCAGCGCGTGCTTGCGCGCCGGGGCCAACGACTTGGGCGGCACCCTGATGAACGAGACCATCACCCGCGCGGCCGGCGCCGCCCACGGCCAGGAAATGGAGCCCCGGCGCATGGAGGCTTTGATCCGCGCCGCCGGGCGCGTGCCTCGGCAAAGGACGACGAGCTACGGCGATGTGGACGCGGAGCGCCGCCAGGTCGCGTTCGCAGCACTCCCGCTGTCGCCCGTGGTCAACGCGCCGGTCCGCAAGTTGCGGCGCGCGCGCAACGCCCAGGACGGTTTGGCCGCCGCCGACGCGGCGGAGTGACGCGGCTTAGACCGTTATCCACTTACGTGGAATCGCATCGGCCCGCACCCCCGCCCGGTCGCCCACGGAATGGTACGCTCGGGGCGGCCGGGCGGGGGTGCGGGCCGGAACCGACTGAACGGATAACGCGCTAGCCCTTTGTCTTGGGCATCACCTCTTCGGCGAAGCGCTCCATGCGGGCGAGAGTCTCTTCCAGGCTTGGCGCGCTCAGCGCGAGCGTCAGGTTCCCGACACCGAGATCTTCGAAGCGCTTGATGTCGTCGGCGATCTGGTGGGCCGAGCCGGAAAACGCCTGGCGCTCGCCGCCGTCGAGCATCACCGCCTCGTTCTCGTTGTACTTCAGGCACTTGTAGGCGAGCCCGACGTCCGCCGGGTCGCGGTCCGCGGCCTCGGCGTAGGCGCGGAGCCTGGTTACGGCCGCGGTGTAGCGCTCGAGCGTGTTTAGGGGCCGGGTGTCGTTGTTTCCGATGGGATACCAGACGTCGCCGACGCGCGCCGCGCGGCGCATGGCGGCCGGGCCGTCGCCGCCGAGCCAAATCGGCGGATGCGGCTTCTGAACCGGCTTGGGCAGGAAGGAAATGTCAGAGAAGCTGACGAACTCACCGTCGAAGGTTGGCGCGTCGCTGGTCCAGAGTTCCTTGAACGCCTGGATGTATTCCTCGGTGACGCGGCCGCGGTGCTCGTAAGGTGGCGCGCCGACGAGCAGGAACTCTTCGGCCAGCCATCCCGCGCCGCAGCCGACAATCAACCGCCCGCCCGAGAGCACGTCGATGGTGGCGAGCGCCTTGGCGGTGATGATTGGGTGACGGTGCGGCACCACCATGATCGACGTGAGCAGCCCGAGCTTGCGCGTGATGCCGGCGAGGTAGCCGAGCTCGGCGAGCTGCTCCATGCAGCCGGCCGAATAGGCCGTGAACCGGCCGGCCTGGTCGTAGGGGTAGTGCGACTGGATCGTGTTCGGAACGACAATGTGGTCGCTGACGAAGGTGTAGGCGAACCCCAGCTCCTCGCCCTTCTGGAGGAGCGTCGGCAGTACCTCGGGCGTTGCCATTGCGCCCCGGTTGGGCGTCGGGAATCCGATCCTCATGGTTGTCCTTTCGTTTGGGGGCGTGGCGCGACGGTCAGTCCGGCGCGCGGGCAATGACGTCGGCCGCGAACCGTTCGACCCGTTCGACCGTGCCTTCGAAAGTCGCCGCCCGCAAGTTTACCGTCAGGTGACGGACGCCAAGCTCGGCGTAGCGGTTGACGTCGTCGAGGATGGCCTCCGTGCTGCCGGTCAACGCGCGCCGCCCGCCCTCGGGTAGGGCCGCCTCGGTCGTCTCGTCGTACCAGATCGAGAACAGGGCGAGGTCGATCGCGCCCGGGTCGCGGCCCGCGGCCTCGGCCAGGCTCTTGAGCTTGACGAGCGCGGTTGCATAGCGGTCCGGGGTGTCCAACGGATGGCGCGGGTTTAGGCCGATGGGATACCAGCCGTTGGCGAGGCGCGCCGCCCGGCGCAGGGCGGGCGGGCTCTCGCCGCCGGTCCAGATCGGCGGGTGCGGTTTCTGCACCGGCTTGGGGCTGAAGATGATGTTCGAGAACCGGGCGTAGGCGCCCTCGAATGAGGGGTTGTCGGCGCACCAGAGCTCGCGGAAGACGGCGATGTATTCATCCGTCACCCGGCCACGTTCGGCGTACGGCGCGGTGTTCAGCGCCTCGATCTCCTCGGCCAGCCAGCCGGCGCCGCAGCCGACCGTGATCCTGCCCCCGGACATGATGTCGATGGTGGCCAGCATCTTGGCGGTCAGGATCGGATTGCGATGGGGAACGACCATGACCGAAGTGACGAAGCGCAAGCTAGACGTGGCGCCGGCGAGGAACGCAATCAGCGCGATCTGTTCCAGGCAGTTGCCGTCCTTGCCTTCGCCGAAATCGCCGTCGGTGGAGTAGGGATAGTTGGGCGCGAAGCTGCGCGGAATGATGACGTGGTCCGGCACGCCGACATAGGTGAAGCCCAACTCCTCAGCCTTGCGCGCCAGCGCGACGACGTGTTGCGGCGCCGCGAGCGGCCCCCGCGTCGGGATGCTGAATCCGAAATCCATTGGTTTGCGGTCTCCGTTCGAATGTGGTTTCGCGGCCAAGTGTCGGGCCGCGGATCGTGGCGGTCGCGGGCAGCGCGCGCCGCGCCCGTTGTGGGGCTACTTCTCGAACCCGACGTCGCCGCGGTGGCTGAGTCGGATCGCGTCGATGCAGTCCACACCGGCGCTCCCGTCGTGCTCGCAATCGATTACGTCGTTCAGAACGACGCGCCCGACGGCGGCACACTCGAGCGGGTCGACGACGAAGGACATCACATGGATCTTATTCGGCCGCAGACGGCCGAAGTCGGTGGTGAGTCGCTTGAGGATCAACCCGTCGTTGTCAAACAGGACCAGATCGGTGCTGAATTTGGCGAACGCCACCTCCGAAACGTTGTCGATGACCACGTAGACCTGGCACGCGGCGGCGTTCTGGTTGAGCGCGTTGAGCTCGATCGACAACAGCTCGGGCGCCGGCTGGGCTCGCGCCGCCACGGTGGCGACAATCGGGATGACCAAGGCCAAGGCGATCATGCGAAACGCTTTCTTGAGCATGCTTCCTCCTCCACTGGATTCCTGCGCCCGAAGCGCGCCGGGATTTCCCCCAAAGCGGCTTGGCGATCCTAACACATTTATGCAAGCCGACGGGAGAGAGGCTGGGCGCCGCGCGAGCGCGGCCCGCCTTTCTCATCCATCGTGCGGATCGGGCGCGATCGGTTGGTCGCCGGCACTAGCTTCCTGGCGGCGCACGCTTCTGGCGTGGCCGGAGATGCTTTGGGCCTCGATGAAAACCCGGGTGATCTCGGGGAACGCCTTCTTGATGGCGTCCTCAAGCGCGGATATCGCCGCCTCGACGTCGGACGAGGTGAGCGAGTCGGAGAAATCAAGGCTGATGTTCGCGAGAACGTCGTCGGGGCCGAAGTGCATGGTGAGCACCTCGTTGATCGCCAGGATCCCGGCTTGATCGTCGGCGATGGACCGGATTGCGGCGACCGTCGAGCGGCGCGCGGCCTCGCCGATCAAGAGCTCCTTGCTCTCGTACGCCAGGAAAAAAGCGGTTGCCGCCAGGATCGCCCCGATCGCGACCGAGCCGACCCCGTCGAGGGCCGGCATGGCAAACGCCTCGGCGGCCGCGATCGCGACGAAGGCGACGATCAGGCCCGAAAGCGCGGCGGTGTCTTCGAACAGCACCGTGAACACCGTCGGGTCCTTGCTCGCGCGGATCTCATCGAGGAACCCGCCCGAGCCTTTCGCCTTTCGGAACTCGGTGAACGCGATCCACCAGGCGGTGAACTCGAACACCGCCGCGATCCCGAGAACGGCGTAGTTCAAATGGGGATTGGAGATGGGGCGAGGATCGCCGAGCTTGTCTATTCCCTCGACGATCGAGACGACCGCGCCGGCGGCGAAGATCAGGATGGCCACCACGAAGGTCCAGAAATAGATCTCCTTGCCGTAGCCGAAGGGGTGTCGGGTATCGGCCGGCTTCGCGGCGCGTCGAAGCCCGTGGAGGAGCAGGATCTGGTTGCCGGTATCGACGAGGGAGTGAATGCCCTCGCTCAGCATCGCCGAGCTTCCGGTGGCGGCGGCCGCCGCGAACTTGGTCACCGCGATCAAAGCGTTTCCGACCAACGCGGCGAAGATCACCTTTTTCGATGCGTGCCGCGACATCCATCCGACCCGTTTGCGCAGAACCCGACCGCGGCATCCGCGATCGCCCGCTGCCGGTGGGCTTTAGAGGGTGCGTCGCCTGGGTGCAAGGAAGAACGAAAGGGGCGGGGGCGCCCGCTATTCCCAGGGGCGGCGGCGGCGCGCCGGGGCCTTCCGGCCTGCCGGCGGCAAAGACGCGCGCGCGCGCAAGAAGCGGGAATCCGGGTTTTCGGAAGATGGCGATCAGGGCCGCGCCGGCGACGAACCCGCCCACCTGCCCGCGCCCGCGCTTGATGCTGTCGAATTTAAAAGCTGGAGGACGAACCAGAAGCCGAGAACAAAGACCGCCGGCACCCGGATCAGCTGGGTGAAGAAGCCGAGCGGGATCAGCACGAGCACGCGCGCGCGGATACAACAACAGGTACGCGCCCAGGATGGCGCCGCTGGCCCCGATCATCGGAATTGCCGATCCCGGGTCCTGGGCCGCCTGGGCCATGGCCGCGGCGGCGGCGCACAGGACGTAGAAGACGACGAAGCGCCCGTGCCCCATGGAATCCTCGACGTTGTTCCCGAAGATCCAGAGATACAGCATGTTTCCAAGCAGATGCAGCCAACCGCCGTGCACGAACATGGCGGTCACGATCGAGGATATCGCGGGCACCGAGGGCGGGGGGCGGAGCAGCGCGCCGTCACCGAACAAGACCCCTGGAACGAACCCGAATCCGTACACGAAGCGGGCAAGCTCGGCGGGCGGCAACGAGACCTGCCAGATAAAGACGGCCACGCACGCGGCGATGAACCCGATCGTGGCCACCGGCTTGATCGCGGTCGGGTTGTCGTCATGAAGCGGGATCATGGTCGCATTTCAACGCGCCGCTCCGGCATGGGGGCTGGCGGGCGCACTGCGTCCCATCATAGAAGGCTCGCCGCACCGCCTCCAGCGTTCGCACGTTCGATTTCGGCGTGGTACAGTCGCGCGCGCGCAAATGAGAAGCGGGCGCGAAGCAAAATGAGAGCGATCATTCTCGTCCTTTGTCTCGCCATTGCCGGCGCCGCGGTGGCGCAGGAAGCCGCGGCTCCCGATCCGGCGGGGGCCGGCGATGAGTTCCGGGAAACCCAGGCGCTCATCGAACGCATGCAGGCGCGCATCGACGCCATCAACGCCGCCGCGTCGACTCGCGACATGGAGATCGGGTACCTCAACGAGCAGATCGCCAAGGCGATCCAGGTGATCGCGAGTGGCCGCGAGGACAACCAAAGCCTCCTTCAATCCAACGTCGATATCGAGGACGAGCTGCGTACGCTGTTCGCGGTACGAGACGACCTGACGGCGCGACTGACCGAGGCGAACGAGGCCCGCGAGACCGCCGCCGCCGGTTTGAATTCCAAGATTGCGCGATTGACCGAAACCCTTGAAGCGAGTCGCGCCGAAGGAGCGGGTTTGGAACACGAACTTGTGCAGTCGCGCGAAACCCTCGCAAGCGCCATGGACCTGACGCAAGAACGTCAAGAGAAGATCGAGGGGCTGACGCGCGATGCGCTGGAACGCCAGGACGAGATCACGTCCTTGACGCGCGAGACGCAAGAGCTGCGCAAAGCCCTCAACGACGCGCGATCCCGGGCGTCGAACCAAGCGGTCCAATTGGCGCGTCTTCGCCAAGACCTCGACGCCGCGCTGGTCGAAAGCGCGCAGGGGCTGTCACGGTACCGATCGGAATTCTTTGGCCGCCTTCGGGACGCGCTCGGCGATCACCCCGACATCCGTATCGTCGGTGATCGGTTCGTCTTTCAATCGGAAGTGTTGTTCGAATCCGGCTCGGCGGACCTCGATAGCGCGGGCCGCGAAGCGCTCGACAAGCTCGCGGACACGCTCATGAAAGTGACCAACACCATTCCCGCCGACGTCAGATGGATACTCCGGGTGGACGGCCACACGGACCGGGTGCCGATCCGCAACTTCCGCTTCGAATCAAACTGGGAGCTCTCGACGGCTCGCTCCGTCTCGGTGGTAAAGCACCTGATAAGCCGGGGGCTTCCCCCCGATAAGCTGGCGGCGACGGGGTTCGGCGCGTACCGGCCCCTGGATATGCGCGAGGACGAGATCGCCTTCCGGCGCAACCGCCGCATCGAGTTCATGCTAACGTCGCGCTGACAAGGTTCCGGGCGGCGAGATTATCCCCTTACGGCGAAGGTGGCCGTCGCGAGCGCACGCGACCGAGATCGTTGCCGGCCCGCACGCCGGCCCGGCCGCCCGCGGCATCGCAAATTGGGGCGGCCGCCAGCGGGTGTGGGCTGGTTCCGCGCAATCGGGTTTCGCGTTAGAGAAGCCCGAGACGGCGCAGTTCCTGGACCATTTCGTTAGGAAGCGCGTCGACGCTCCCGATACCGGGGCCGCCGTCCGGCGGAGCATCCTCGGGACGCAAGTATCGCCAACCCTGGAAGGGCCGGTGTGCGCGTGGCCGGGTCCGAACCAAGCCCGGGTCGAGGATCAACGCGCAAGCCGGCCGGCCGTCGGCCTTGACCGCGGATTGCAAGTCCACGACCCGCTGGCGGACTTGAATAACCCTCTTGATCACCCAGTAGAGAGACCCGCCGTCCACGACCTCGTCGGCGCGCTGGGGCCGGCTGCGGGTGACGTGGCGCAGGACCGGTTCGCGTGCTTGCGCGCGGGCCTCGGACAGCCGCCCCGACTGAAGCGCCGCGAGATGCTCGACGCTTTCCACACCCACCGCCAGCTTGATCAAATGAACGGTCACCGCGTTATCCGCTTGGGTCCCACGCGCCATGCGTCGGCCGGGCGTTCACAGGCGCGCGATGAATACAGAGGCTCGGTTTCCGCGACCCGAACCACGTTTGCATGCCTCAAGAGCCGGCGTCGTTTCCGCTGTCACCGTTTTGCATCTCGCCGCGTTCGCCGTCATCGTGCGCCTCGGCGTTGTCTCCGCGTCGGTTGGGGCCCTCGATGATGACGTCGCGCCGGCGTCGGTCGGGGCCGAAGAACTCCTTCGCCTGGACGAAGGGACGCGGGTGCTCGATCACCGAGCGAATCCGGAAGTAAACGTGGTTCGCCGAAATCGGTTTCGCCAGGAACTCATTCACGCCGGCATCGCGGGCGGCGAAGATGTAGTGCGTCTCGGTGTAGGCGGAGACCACGATTACCGGGATGTAGGGGTCGATCCGACCGCTGCCCCTGCGAATTGCCTTTGTCAGCTCGAGACCGTCCACCGGCGCCATCTGATAATCGGCGATAACCAGGTCGGCGCCGGACTTCTCAAGTATGTCGAGGGCCTGCCGGCCGTTCGCGGCTTCAAGCGTGCGCGATACCGAGAACTCCCGCATCACGCTGCGCAAGATGGAACGCATCGGCGCGGAGTCGTCGACGATCAGGATGCTGAGATTGGAGAGGTCGTACTCCGCCATCTATCTTACCGGGTGCGATCCTTCGTTGTCGTCATGTAGATAGCGCCCAACCCGCGTTCAAAGCAAATGCCCGTATCCGCGGTCACCACGGGACTTTGGAGCCGTCGAAACTGATGAGCCGGTCCGAATCGTCGGGGCCGGCACAATCGAAGGTGGCGCCCGTGGCGGCGACAGGGTCGAGATTGGCGTCGTACATCTTCAAGGGACCGACGATGTTGACGCCCGGGACCTCGTCCCATGCCTCGAATCTCGAGCGGCCCGCAGCCGACGTCGAGCGCGGACACCTTGACTACTGGCGGAGCCCGCGGCCAGAGCCGGCGATCAGCACACCCGGCATGAACGCGTCTCGGCGCGCCGAGACCGCTCGGTCAGGCGCTCGTCTGCGATGGCGACGACGCGGCGGACGACGCGAGCGACCATGTCGATCGCCGCGGGATCGACGGTGCGTGCGCGGTCTCCGGGACCATGATAGGTCCGGAAGATGATCGGTCGGAACCACGGTATCAGCCAGCGCCAGCGGTTGGGGTGATCGACATAGTCGCGCAGCACCGCTTCGTCCTTTTGCGGGAGAACGGTGATCCCAACCGCGGGAAGTCCCGCGTCGGCGAAACTCCGGTGGTCGCTGGAGTAGCGAGGGACGGCACCGTGGGTCCCGTGGTAGACGTCCTCGGCGTCGGCCGCGACGGCGAACGCGTCCACTAGAAGCGAATTCTCCGCTGGCCCGCGGACGTCCCAGACGCCGAGCGCGTCGCCGATCCCGCAAAGCTCGAGGCTGGCGATGCCCACGAAGCGGCCGAGGTCGTGGTTCCGCGCGTAATGCTTCGAGCCGAGCCGGCTCGTTTCCTCGTGGTCGAAGAAGAGGAAGCGGACGCTCAAGTTGACCGGCGCGCCGTCGTTTCGGATTCGCTCGTACGCCGCCATCGCGGCCGCGACGCAGCTGGCGTTGTCGTTGGCGCCGGGGCTGTTCGGTGCCCGGTCGAAGTGGGCGGCGAAGGCGAGGACGTGGGTGCCTGCGCCGATCTCGATGATCACGTTCTCGCCCGCCCGACCGGCGGCTTGGTACGGCTCCGTCGTAAAGGCGATGGCGCGGGCGGCGAGAGCGCGCTTCAATATCTCCCGGCGTTCGTCGTTCGCCTTCCCCGAAAGAACCTCCACCAGGCGACGCGGGGACGGATCGTCTGAATAATGCTCGAATCCGGGCCCGCGCTCGATGGCGCCGTCGCAGGCCGCGATCATCGGGCCGAGCGCGGCCAAGGCCATCGCGGCCGCCGCAGTGGCGGCAATCCGCGTTTGTGGTCTTGGTCCCGGAAGACCGGACGCCGTCATGTGCGGCCCGCGAGTCCCCAAGCGAGCAGGCTGAAGACGGCGCAGAGCAGTCCGCTCGAGAGCAGCGGCTTGTCGCGCGCGAAAGCCCCGCCACGGAACACGCCGAGGAGGGCGGCGACCATCTTTGCCACGAGCCCGACACCGCACCCCGCGAGACAAAGCACGATCGGCACGTACGGGAGATGGGCCACCCAAAATGCCGGTCCCAGATGAATGCGCCCGCCTTCGGGTGCCAGCCCGAACAACACGTTCAGTGCCGGCGCGACCGACCACGCACCGTCCGCCGCCGGATAGGCGAAGATGTACAACAGGATCGCAAGCCCACCCGAGATAACGAGGCACGTCCCGTAGGCCGCCGTCAGCGCAACCCCCCGCCCCCTCTGCGAGACCGGCCCGAGAACCGCGATCACGATTGGCAGTGCCGCCGAGGCGAAGACCATCGACGCGAGCAAAAGCGCCCACGTCTTCTTCGGTTCGGGATCGGTGACCGCGAAGTGGCCCACGAGGACGGCCGCAACCGTGAGGACATAGGTCATCGGAAGCGCGGCCAGGAAGCCGTTGATCGCGCCTCGCAATCGTCGCGCGCGTCCCCACGACAGGTTGCCGAAGAAGATCATGGTGGAATAGGCGACGATATAACAAAGGGGCGCGACGAGGACGCTTTCCAGCATCGCGTGGCCGACCACCTCCTTGAGCAACCGGTCCGAGAACGATTGCAGCACGTACGCCGGAATGAAGAAGAACACCGAAACGCCGAGGAACGCGGCGCAGGCCCGATTGAAAGGCCAGATGGCGCTAATCTCGCCCGAGAGGTTCAGCATCGCGAAGACCACGACAACGACGGCGCAGAACGTCACCAGGAACGGCGAGCCGCCGACGAGCGCGTTGAGGAGCGCCAGGGCCGGTAGCGCCAGGAATACGAGGCCCAGGAAGAGCGCGTTGAAGAAGGGGCTTCGGTCGGCGTCCGCGAACAGCGTGTAGATCGCCCGTTCGAACGCCTTCGTCACCGATCCCGTCGCGAGAGCCGCAACCGCCGGCCAAGGCGTCCGCACGACCCACGACCAGAACGCCGTCAGACGGCGGTGCAAGAAGAACCCATGGCGATCGGGACCGATCTCTAGGGCGACCAACAAGACCGCGAAAACGGCCCCGACGACGGCCGCCACGTTTGCCGCTCCGCTTACGAAGGCGAGTCCGCTCATGCGCTCGCCCTACGCTTCCGCACCCAACGCCCTGCGCGTCAAAAAAGCAGCCACGCGGCGAGGCCCAAGAACGTGAAAAACCCGATGACGTCGGTGATCGTGGTCAGCAACACCCCCGACGCGATCGCGGGATCAACGCCGCTGCGCTCGAGCACGAGCGGGATCGTGGTTCCGGCGAATCCCGCCACGAGCAGCGTCACCATCATGGCGAGCGCCAAAACGGCCCCAATTCCGATGCTTGAGAACCAGATCGTGCCGACCAAACCGGTCAGGATCGCGAACAGAAGGCCGTTCGAGCCGCCGACGATCAGCTCTTTGCCGATGACCCTGAGCGCGTTTGTCGAGGTCAGTTCCTTGGTTGCCAGTGCCCGCACCGCGACGGTCAAGGACTGGGTTCCGGCGTTGCCGCCCATGGAGGCGACGATGGGCATGAGGACGGCGAGCGCCACCATCTTCTCGATGGTCGGCTGAAAGAGACTGATGACCACCGAGGCGACCACCGCGGTGACCAGATTGACGAGAAGCCAAGGAAAGCGGAACCGGGCGGTGTCCATGATGGCGCGGTAGAGGTCCTCGGTCTGGACGCCACCGAGATGCATGATGTCCTCTTCATGCTCCTCTTCGATCACGTCGACCACGTCGTCGATGGTGATCGAGCCGACAAGGCGCCCGCTGTCGTCGACGACCGCCGCCGAGACCAGGTCGCGCTGGCGAAAAAGAAAGGCGACCTCTTCTTGGTCCATGGTCACGGGAATGCGCGTCAACCACTCGGTCATGATGTCGGCCACGGGCACCGGGCGTTTGGAGCACAAAAGTCGGCTCAAGGCGATGGCGCCCACGGGCCGGTGGCTCGGATCGACCGCGTAGAGGTCGTAGAATTGCTCGGGTAGAGGGCGTTCGTCCTCCTCCGCCGCCCGGCGCATGAAATCGATGGCGTTGCCGACGGTCCAGACGTTGGGAACCGTGACTACCTCGCGCTGCATGAGGCGGCCGGCGCTATCCTCCGGATAGGTTAGGCCTTGTTCGATGAGGGACCGGACGATGTCGGGGACGGCTTCGAGGATCTCTCGTTGATGTTCCGGCTCCAGCTGCTCGATGAAGTCGACCGCGTCGTCGCTGTCGAGGGCCGACACCACGCTCGCCACATCGTCGACGCTGAGCTGTTCGATCACCTCGTCACGGACCGTCTCGTCCAGCTCGGAGAGGACCCGGGGGTCGAAATCGGCGCGGATAGCGTCGACGAGCGAGGATCGGATCTCGGGATCGAGCCCTTGCAGGAGATCGGCGACGTCGGCGTGATGGATCGGTTCGAGAAGCTCCTTCACGTCCGAGGGTTCGCCCTCTTCGATGGCTTCGACCACCGCCTTGACGAAATCGGGATCACGCGCGTATCCGGTCTCGTCGCGGGTGCCGTCAAGCTCCGCTGGCGGCCGCGGTTCGTCGACCGTGTCAGTCACACTCGTGGTCTCCGCTCAAGCGCCCCCCGGCGCGGAGGCGTCAATGCGCGCGCTCGGCGCGGATTACGGATCCGGGCAGCGTTTGCCGAGGCCGACCGGAATGATTTGAGGCCCGTCACGTCCGCGGCGGGCCTCAAAGGGTTGGTGCGGTCGAGAAGACTCGAACTTCCACGGGGTTTCCCCCACAGCGACCTCAACGCTGCGCGTCTACCAGTTCCGCCACGACCGCTTGTCCCTTGCGGCAACCAAAAAAGTCGCCCTTAGTTGTGGCCGGGAATAGCAAATCCGCGATATGCAATCAAGCGCCGGGAGAGCAATGCCGAAGCGCACTTTGGCGAGCGACGGTGGCGTCCAATGGCTAACCAGCGGTCGTCCCGTCGCTTATGCGGACGCGCTCGCGTTCATGGAAGCCCGCGTCGCCGGTATCCGCGGCGAGGGCGCCCCGGAAACGGTCTGGCTGTTGGAGCATCCGTCGCTGTACACGGCGGGATCGAGTGCGCGCGCGGAAGAGCTGCTCGAGCCCGCACGCTTCCCCGTCCACCGCACGGGGCGTGGCGGCCGCTACACCTATCACGGGCCGGGCCAGCGCATCGCGTACGTGATGCTCGATCTGGGGTGCCGCGGAAACGACGTGCGCGGCTTCGTCTCCGGCTTGGAGAATTGGATCATCGCCGCCCTGGCCCGCTTCGGTGTCTGCGGCGAGCGCCGGTCCGACCGGGTCGGCATCTGGGTGGTCCGGCCCGGCGCCGGCGCGCGGGAGGACAAGATTGCGGCCATCGGGGTGCGGGTGCGCCGCTGGGTCACCTACCACGGTGTCGCGATCAACGTCGCGCCCGCGCTCGACCATTTCTCCGGAATCGTTCCCTGCGGGGTGCGCGGCCACGGCGTCACCTCGCTCGCCGATCTCGGCGTCGTCGCCGCCATGGACGAGGTGGACACGGCGCTCCGCGAAACGTTCGAGCCGATCTTCGGCGCCGCGGGCGCATCCGCCACTCAAGACATATCGGGGCGCGCGAGGTAGCAGCCGTCGATCTTCCAGCTTCCGTCGGGCTGGCGCTCCATGGGATAGATGGCGAGATAGGCGGCCCCGACCTCGGCGAACGCGGCCGAGGCGGCGAGCACGCCCGCCAGTGCGGCAATGAGGATGGATGCGCGTCTCATACGGATGTTCCCCGATCGTATCCAATCAACACTTCGCCAACCATTGTCATTCCCTTGCGACGAGGCGAAACGCAAACGCTCGGAGTCTGACTCGAAATGAATGGTGAGAAATCAATGCGTTACAAATCACCGTCATGCGCGGGCTTGACCCGCGCATCCACGACCGTCCGTTTCAAATTCCGCCGAGAGAAAAGCGTGGATGGCCGTGTCAAGCACGACCATGACGATCCGTGAAACCGATGACGCATTGATTCCAAGGGCGTCATGTTCGATCGGATTTTCAGAGCTGCTCCAGTATCTCTTAGCGCTTTTCCTCCGCATCCCTGGGCGAAATCAGCCCCTTGTCCAAGAGGCGCTTGAGTCGCACCAACCGGCTCTCGATCGCATCCCGTGACGGCGCCGTGGCTGGCACCGCGGCGGGCTCGGATGCGAAATCGGCGTGCCGCGACTCCCAGTGTGTGAGTTGCCAACTCTCGCCGTCGATGGTCACGCTAATACCCAAAACTACTTCATAGCGTGACCAAGCCGCCGTTTCGATCACTGGGAAGCTGGTGGAAACCGGGCTCCGGGGGGGCCTCGGCCGTATCTGCCGCGACATCCGTCACCCGCGCCGCGCTCGGGCCGCGCCAACACGCGCGGATCATGTCCGCCACGGCCGCTTCCGGCCCGCAGAACAAGGCCTCCACCGTCCCGTCGGCGCGGTTCCGGACCCAACCGCTCAAGCCCCGCACGGTCGCCTCGCGCGCCGTCCAGGCGCGAAACCACACGCCTTGGACGCGCCCGCCGATGCGGACGCGGACCGCCCGTTCGTCCGTGCCCGATGCGTTGTTGGTCGTCATGCGCGCCCGGTATATCCGTGCCACAGACCTTTCGATACTATAAGGCGCGTCGAGCGAGACGGAAGCGAGCCCGCGAGATGACCGAGAAGCTGATCAAGTCCGAGGCCGAATGGCGCGGCCAACTGAGCGAAGACCAGTATTGGGTCACGCGCGAGAAGGGGACCGAGCGGCCCTTCACCGGCGAATACCACGGCTGCAAGACGCCCGGAACTTTCGTCTGCGTGTGTTGCGACGCCCCGCTCTTCGCCTCGGAGACCAAGTACGATTCCGGAACCGGTTGGCCGAGCTTCTGGCAGCCGGTCGCGCAGGATTCGGTTGCGATCGTGCCCGACCGAAGCCTGGGAATGGTCCGACACGAGGTTGTTTGCGCGCGCTGCGACGCCCACCTCGGCCACCGCTTCGACGACGGCCCGGCGCCGACGAACGAGCGCTACTGCATCAACTCGGCGTCGCTGACGCTTCGCACCGGCGATTGACGGGCGCCGCTGCGCCCGTTGACCGTACCCCGGCCATGCGCTAAGCGTTCAAGAAACCATCCGCGTCGGCCGCAACGACCATAACCTCTGGGGGATCGGCGATGAACGACGTTTCCGCATATGTTGCGAGCGGTCTTCCCTATCCGAAATTCAAGAAGCACTTCACCGAGTTCATCGGGATCGCGGACGACGGCCATCTCTGGGTCGAGGGCTGCGACGTAGTGGCGCTGGCCGAGCGCTTCGGAACCCCGCTCTTCGTGCTTAGCGAGAACCAGCTTCGCCACAACTTCAGGCGTTTCCGGGACGCGTTTGCCTCGCGGTACCCGGGCAAAGTCGAAATCCTTTTCGCCAACAAGAGCAACAATTCGCTGGCCGTCCGCCACGTCATGAACCAAGAGGGCGCCGGGGGTGACGCCTTCGGCATCAACGAGATGTATCTGGCGCTCCTCACCGGCGCCAATCCCAAGAAGATGGTCTTGAACGGCTCCAACAAGGAGCCGGAAGAAATCGAAATGGCGATCCGCAACGGCGTGTGCATCAACATCGACGCCATGGACGAACTTGATTGCATCGACGAGACGGCGCGTCGGCTGGGGATGGAGGCCGACGTGGGAATCCGCGCGAAGCTCGAGCTCAAGCCGCTCGAGAATCGATTCGCGATCCAGGCCCACGGCCCCGGCAGCCTTGCCGATCAGGCCCGCAACCACAAGTGGGGCATGCCGTATGCGCAGACGATCGAACTGGTGAAGCGCATCCAGAAGATGGGGCACCTGCACCTGTGCGAACTCAGCTACCACCTGAGCCGGATGGACAACAACGCCGACGATTTCGCGGTCATGGCGCGCGAGATGGTGCAGTGGGCGGCCCGGGTGCGCGCAGAGACCGGCTGGACGCCGCCCGATCTCGACCTCGGCGGCGGCTGGACGTTCGGTCGACCCGAACGGACCGGCCCCTTGGAGGGCGAGGACGACGAGTCGACGCCCACCTTCGAGGAGTACGCCGAAGCCGTCTGTCCGGCGATCAAAGAGGAATGCGCGCGGCTCGATTTCCCGTTGCCGGGCATCAAGATCGAACCCGGGCGCTCGGTCTCGGGGAATACCGCGATCGCATTGGGTCGCGTCGGCGCGGTCAAGGACTGGCCCGAACACGGAAAGAAGTGGGTCAACGTGGATTTGAGTGAGAACCACGTGATCTGGGTGAAGAAGCCGCACCACTACCACATTCTCGCGGCCAACAAGGCGGACGCCGAGCCAGCGGAGACGGTCGATATCGTCGGGCCGCTTTGCACCCTCGATCTACTCGGCCACGATCGCGCGCTGCCTAAGCTGGTTCGTGGCGATCTGGTGGCGCTTCTGGATACCGGTTGCTATGCGGAGTCCACGTCGGCGAACTTCAACGCCCAGTTCCGGCCCGCGACCGTCCTGGTCTCGGGCGATCAGGCCGACGTCACAACCCAGCGCGAACGCCTCGAGCACATCGCCGGCCGCTTCCAGGTGCCGGCGCGGCTTCTCGCCCAGTCTTTCGGCGGCTGACGGGCGGCGCCAGAACAAAGCGGAGTTGGACGATGATCAAGCTGTGCCGCCTCATCAAGAGGCGCGAAGGAATGACCAAGCAGGAGTTCGCCGACTGGTGGCTCCGCGATCACGCCCCGCGGGCGGTCGCGCTCGCAGGACTCAAGAGATACCAGATCAATCTGACGGTCGGCGACGAGGAAGCGGAGTGGGACGGCATGGCCGAGCTTTGGTTCGATTCGGTCGAATCCATGGCGGTCGCGTTCGAGACCGAGCTCGGAAAGGCGTTGGCCGCCGATTCATCGGCGCATGGATCCCGACGGGACGGAATCATCGTCGAGGAGCACCCCGTCGTCTAGCGCCGGACGCAAAGATAATTGGTGCTTTAGGTTGGGCAACAACAAGAGTAGGATGCGCATCGGACTTGTCCGGGAAGACCCGCGGGGAGGCGCTTAAGCCAGCGCGGGAGGCAAAAAATTGAGGAGGTAAACTCTATGACGACAAAACCAAACAATACTAAGCGAGCGCGGGATGTCGGCCGTCGTACCGCCATTAAGACTCTCGGATCGGCCGCGGCCCTCGTGGCCGGCGCGAGTGCGACGGGGCACTGGAAACGCTCCTTTGCCGCGTCGAAGAAGTCGGTCCGGGTTTGGACGACGCAGGTCGCTCCCGATCAGCTCAAGGGCTACGACTACTATAAGGAATCCTTCGAAGCGGCGCACCCGGGGATCGTAATCGAATGGGAGCATGTCTCGGACGACGACGCCTGGCCGAAACTGATCGCGGCCTACGCCGGCGGCAATCCACCCGAGATTGTCTCGAACCTGACGCCATCGTGGAACGCGACCCTCTACGCCCAGGATAAGCTGATCATGTGTAACGACGTCGTCGAAATGGTCGGCAAGGACGACTGGGACGAGGCCGCGCTCAATATACATGCGGCGCCGAACGGCGATCAGTACGGCCTTCCCATCGGCGCCAACGCGTTTGCCACCATGTGGCATCGCCGCGACCTGATGGCAAAGGCTGGCGTCGAGGCACCCAAGGACTGGGCCGAGTCGGTTCCGTTCTTCAAGGCGTTGACCAAGGGCGGCATCTACGGTCACTCGAACCCGTACGGGCCGGGCGGCATGACCAATACCCTTGGCTGGGCCTTCATCAAGAAGGCAGGCGGCGATATCGTCAATCCCGATCAAACGACCAGCATGGAGACGGGTCCGATTGTCGATGCGTTGGAGTTCGTCAAGGAGATCCGGCCGTATTCGCCCTCGGGTGCGACTGGGTATTCCTATGGTGAATCGCTCGGCGCGTTCGTCTCCGGCCGTAGCGCCACTGGTTGGTATACGGGCCGGGCGTTGATGAACGTCAATACCCAGAACCCGAAGATCCTGGACGACGTTGGCGCAGTGCCGTGGCCGTCGAAGGACCGCAACAACGCCTTCGACATGGGCGGCTACCACGCCCACTGGATCTGCAAGGGCTGCAAGAACCCCAAGGAAGCCGCCCTCGTTGCTGCATGGCACTACAGCGGCACGGGCCCGCAGGGCAGCGTCTACGCCAAGTGGCTGCACGGCGCGCCTAGCCATCTGCTTCCGATTCTGAAATCGACCGCGGCATCCGACGACTACTGGAACCATCCGCTCCTCAAGAGGAAGAAGGCGGAGGTGCTGGTCATGATCGAGATGCTCAAGAACGGCTTCACCCGGGTTAAGGAGAGCGCCAAGCATCCCATCAGCTTCAAGATGGGCGAGATCCAGGGTACCAACGTGTTCGCGCTGATGACCCAGAAGGTGGTGATCAACAACGAGGACCCGAAGAAGGTCGCCGAATGGGGCCGTGACCAGGTTGCCAAGGTCATGGGGGGCTAAGCGAGTCTCTTGGACCGTTCTTGACGACGGTTCGGCTTTTCGAAATCGCGCCGCCGTGCCCTCGGGCCGGCGGCGCTTTTTCTTGTTCTGGCCCGATCCGCGGCGCGGCCAAGCCCTAACAGGGACCGCCGGCCGCTGGGCGGCCGTCGGGCGGCGCAACGGTCATGGTGGCGACGATGATGCTCGGCGCGTTGGCGGCGGGCGCCCGCATACGGCTTGCGTGGCACCGGCACCGCCCCTTCCTCGAAGCGGCGATGGCGGCGTCGGCCCTGGTTGCGCTGGCCGACGGCCACGTCACCTTCTCGGAAAGCCACCGCCTCGACGAGATCATAGAAACCATTGAGCAGCTTCGAGTCTTCGATGCGCACGAAGGGATAGAGCTCTTCAAGGACTGCATCGACGCCATCGCAATGAACGCGGAAGCGGGCCGAAGGCGGGCGCTGACCGCGATCGCTGGCATCGCCGATGACGAGGACGAGGCGCGGCTTCTGGTGCGGCTTTGCCTCGCGGTGAGTGCGGCGGACGGGGCGTTCCAGGACGAGGAACGCGAGCGCATCATCGAGATCTGCGCGCAGCTCGGGCTTGCGCCCGACGAGTTCGGTCTGTAAGCCCTGGCGCATGAACGTGAGTGATCGAATCGCCTTCATCGGACTCGGCCAAATGGGGGGGCCCATTGCCGGGCACTTGGTGCGCGCCGGCTTCGAGTTAACGGTCCACGATCACATCCATTGGAAGCAAGAAGCGTGGGCGGAGGCATACGGGGCCCGTGTGGCCTCGAGCTGTGCCGAAGCCGCCGAAGGCGCAAGCGTGGTTGCCACCAGCGTAGTGACCGAAGACGACCTGCGCGACGCGACGGTCGCCGAGAGTGGGGCCTTTCGAACGATGGCTGAGGGCGGGGTCCTGGTCGACCATTCGACCATGTCCGCCGAAATTGCGCACGAGCTCTCGGCGCGCGCGCGCGAACGGGGCCTGTTCTTCCTGGACGCGCCGGTGGCCGGGGCCGTGGAGGGGGCGCGCAAGGGCGAGCTTTCGGTGATGGTCGGAGGCGAGGCGGAAGCGTTCGCGAAGGCCGAATCCTTCATGCGCGCTTATTCGCGCGAGATTCACCACATCGGGCCATCCGGGCACGGCCAGCTTACCAAGATGCTGAACCAGATCATCATCGCAGGCGTCATTCAGGGTCTCGCCGAGGGCATGACGTTTGCGCACCATTCGGGGCTCGATGCGGACAAGGCGGTGGAGGTGCTGTCGGGGGGGGCGGCACGGTCGTGGTGGCTCGACATCCGCTCCGGCCAGATGCTCGACAACTTAAAGCACGGCCGCGACGTCAACCACGGCCGGGCCGGGTTGTTGATCAAGGATCTCGCGATCTGCCTCGCCGAAGCGCGCCGCCACGACATCGGTCTGCCCATGACCGGGTTGATAAGCCAGCTTCCGGTCGAGACCGGCGCCTAGCGCTTTGTCCGTTTAGTCGGTTCCAGGCGCGGGCTGGAGCAATTCCGCCAACGTGGAAAACGATCTAAGTTTCGGGTCGCGCCTCGCGGCGCCAAATGTAAAGACCGCAAGCGACCACGAGCAAAGCGCCTGACGCCGTCCACGCGTCGGGCACTTGCCGCCATAGCACGAGGCCGAGAACGAGCGCCCAGACCAAGCTCACGTACTTGTAGGGTGTGACTACGGATGCCTCGGTGAGACGCAGGCCTTCGATCAATAGGAAATTCGCGAAACCAAACATGATCGCGCAGATGGCCAGTAGCCCCAAGTCGGCATGCCCGATCATCCGCCAGTTTCCGGCGAATTCTGTCAGAAAGCCTGCGGCCATGAGCGCGACCGATCCGTAAACGAGCATCGAGGCCGTCGTCTCCGTTCGGCTCATGCGCCGCGTGATGATGCTGGCCGCCGCGATGCAAATCGCCGCGCCGAGCGGAAGCAGGACCGCAGGCCGGAAGGCATCGCCGGTGGGCCGCACCATCAGAAGTACGCCTAGAAAGCCGACGGCGATCGCCGAAAAACGCCGCCAGCCAACCCGTTCACCGAGAAATGGAATCGCCAGCAGCGTTACTAATAGCGGCTCGGCGAAGATAATCGCGGTGGCATCGGCGAGCGGTAGCCTGTCCAGGCCGTTGAGAAACAAAAACGTCGCGGCGACGAAAAGCACGACCCGAATCGCTTGGGCGCGATGGTCGTGAACGCGAAGCGCCTGCCTGCCGCCGAGCCACCAGACGAGAAAAGCGACCGGCACCAACATAAAGGCTCCTCGAACGGCGATGATCTCGCCGATGGGGATATCGTCCGACAGCCACTTAATGATGGCGTCGTTCGAGGTAATCAGAATGCTCGCGGCGGCCACGCAGGCGATCCCCCGAGGTGCATTATCCGACCCGGCGGGATGGCTCACACCGGCCGCCTGTTCGGGATCGGTTGCGGGCGCAGTCATCTCCCGGTCTCGCGCCACCAGATGAAGAGGCCGCTGCCGATCACCAAGACGGCGCCACTCGCGACCCAGACATCGGGAACGTCACGCCAGACGAGGAAGCCCAGAAGTATCGCCCAGACCACCGTGGAATATTTGAACGGCACCACCAGCGCCGCTTCGCCCAGGCGGAACGCCTCGATTACCAGGAACTGCGCGACGCCCAGCACGATCCCGGTTACCGCGAAGAGGCCCAGGTCATGGGGGGTGAGCGCGGTCCATCCGAAGGGGCATGTGGCGAGCCCGGCAACCGTGACGCAAGCGGTAGTGAACGCGAGTGTCGTGACCGAGGAATCGGTGGCGCTGATTCGCCGCGTAATTATGTCGCGAAGCGCACCGAAAAATGCGCTAGCCGCCGGAAGCAGCGCCGCCCACCGCAGTGCGTCGCCAGTCGGGCGCACCATCACAAGGACGCCGACGAAACCCACCGCGATTGCCAACCAGCGGCGCCAGCCCACCCGTTCGCCGAGGAACGCGGGCGCCATCGCGGTCACGAAGATGGGCCCGACGAACCCGATCACGACGGCGTCGGCGAGGGGCAGAAATCTCAAGCTGTAAACGAAGATGCCGGCCGAAAGGACGGTCAGAATCCCACGTCCGAACTGGCCGCGCAGGTTGCGGACGCGGAGCGCGCGAAGTCCGCCGAACCGCCACACCAGGAATCCTATGGTCACGAAGATGAAGGACCCGCGCATGAACAGAATCTGGCCGACGGGATAGCCCAGGCTCAGCCATTTGACGACGGCGTCGCTGACGGTGAGGAAACCCCCGGCGCCAACCATGCACGCGATCCCCTTGAAGGGATCTGGCATCGCGGTCACGAACCGGGGGCCGAAGGTGCGCACGCGCTTGATCCCGCTTCACCGGCGCACGGGTTCGTTCCCGACCCGGTGGGGCGACCGGGGCGACCGGGCGAGGTTATCGCCCATCGTCCGCCCGGGGCGCGCGGCTTTTGCGCGTCGCCGCCTGCAAGCCGACGAAAATCAAGGCGATGCCAACGACGTGATAGAACTCGAGCGATTCGCCGAGAAAGACGATGGCGAGCGCGGCCGCGAAGACCGGAACCAGATACAGGAACTGGGCGGCGCGGCTGGCGCCAATAGCGGTTACCCCGCGGTTCCAAAAAAGAAACGAGAACAGCGAGGGAAAGATCCCGACGTAGGCGATGCCGCCGAGGCTGAGCGCGCTGAGGTGCATGCGCGCGCCGTTCGCGTACTCCCAGGCGGAAAACGGCGTGATGATCGCCAGCCCGAATGCGAACGTGACGGTGAGGAACGTCAGCGGATGAAGGGACGCCGAATGGCGCCGCAACAATACCGAATAGATCGACCAGGCGACCACGGCCGACAAGACCAGAAGATCGCCCTGGTTGAATCCGAGGTTCGCGAGAACGCCCAACTCGCCGCGCGTGATCACGATCAGGACGCCGACGAACGACACCGCGATTCCCACTGCCTGGCGAGGTGAGACGCGTTCGCGGAGCAAAATCCAGGCGATCAACGGGATCACCGCCGGGCCCGTCGCGCCCACCAGCGAGGCATTGATCGCCGTGGTCCACTTGAGCGCCACATACAAGAGCGTGTTGAAGGCCACGACGCTGAACAACGCCAGCATGAACAGCGTGCGCCACTGGGCGCGGACGGCCGAGAAGTCGTTGCGAACGTGCGTCAGCCCGAAGGGCACGATGATGGCGAGCGCGATCAACCATCGCAAAAACGAGAGAGAAAGCGGCGGCACGACGCCGACGACCGCCTTTCCGACGACCGCGTTTCCGGCCCAAAACAGCATGCAAAGCGTGAGCAGCACATAGGGCGCGGTGGCGAATCGCCGCAAGGGCGCCTCGCCGTCGTCCGTTGTCGCCATGAGGGAATCCTCAGGATCGAAGGTTGGGCGAACTTAGGGCGGGAATCGAGGGTCGGCAACACCGATCCCAGTGCGCCCGTGCACGGGCCGAAGGCACTGGCCTAGATCGCCTTCGACCCGTAGCTTGGCTGGCGATGGCACGCCTTCCCAAGCTCTTTATCGCCGTGACCCGTCTGCCGGCGCCCGTGCGGGGCGCGTTTTGGATGGTGGCGGGATCGTTGTGCCTTACGAGCGTCCACGGGTTGGTTCGCCACGTCTCGCTCGAGGTTCATCCGTTCGAGATCGCCTTCTTCCGATACGTCTTCGGCACGATCGCGATCCTGCCGTGGGTGCTGCGGGCAGGGCTGGGAAGCCTGCGCACCGAGAGGTTTCCGTTGCATGTGCTGCGGTGCAGCTTCAGCGTCGGCGTCAATCTAACTTGGTTCATGGCGCTCGCGCTCATGCCGCTCGCCGACGCGACCGCGCTCAGCTTCACCTCGCCCTTGTTCGTGACCGTCGGCGCGGCCCTGGTGCTCGGCGAATCGGTGCGCGCGCGCCGGTGGACGGCGACGATGATGGGGTTCGCCGGCGCCGCCGTGATCCTTCGTCCCGGCGTCGAGACCATTAGCTGGCCCGCGGTTTTGGCGCTCACCTCGGCGGCCTTCGGCGCCTCGAGCGCGCTCTGCGTCCGAGCCTTATCCAGCACCGAGTCCGCGCGCACGATCGTCGCCTACCAGAACCTGCTGGTCACGATGATGACGGCCTTGCCGGCGCTCCTCTTCTGGAGCTGGCCGGGGGCGGAGGCGCTCGTCGCCATGGCGCTGATGGGGATTCTGGCGACCCTCGGGCATCTGGCGCTCGCGCGCGGGCTCGCGATCGCGGAAGCATCGGCGATGGCGCCGTTCAATTTCTCGCGACTGATTTTCGCCGCGGTCATCGGCCGGCTGTTTTTCGGCGAAGCACCCGATACTTTGACCTGGGTCGGGGCGGTGGTGATTTTCGGGGCGACCGTGTTCACCGCCCACGCCGAAGCGCGCGGGGCCCGGGGGTCGACGCAATCCTAGTCGCACCCGTCGTGAAAATCGGGAAGCGCGCGTGCCGGATAGCTTCGACAAGCGCGTCGTTTCAGCGCCACCTCGTCGATGCAGACGCCGAGCCCCGGATCGCCCCCGCCGAGACAGTCCCCACTACGACGCCCCGGAAAGGCGCCAGGATCGATTGGCGAGTCAGGTCGCCTTCAACGCGGGAGCGGAGCTCAATCAGTACGACATCGACGCGCTGCTGAACGACGAATGACGCAAAAACCTTGATCCGGCGGGATCCGAAGTTCGGCCTCCGACCTGGGCGAGGGGGCCGTTACGTCTTGCGCGAATGCTCACCCAGCCATTAGGCTGGGGTCAGCCGGGCGAAATCCGTCCGCGCGGAGGATGAACTTCTTTAGGGGATGCCGCGGGAATGGCGGAAAGCGAGACACCGCGAATCATAACGCCGCCCAACACCTTGAAGAGCAAGGTCGGCGTGGGCGGGCCGAAAGCCGTCGATCCCGCCGTGCTCAAGCGCGCCGAGGAAGCGATCGCCAATCTCGGGGACGATTACCTCGATTGGGTCCAAGAGGATATCAAGAAGCTGGAAGATGGGCTCAGCGCCCTGAAAGCGGCGAAAGGGGGCGGCAGGGATCTTCTCGACACGATCTTCCGGGTCGCCCATGAGATCAAGGGCCAGGGCGGAAGCTTCGGCTACAATTTGATGACCTTGATCGGCGACCAGCTTTGCCGCTTCGTCGAGGACATGGCGGAGGCCGGTCCCCCTGAAGTCGAGGTCATCGGCCTTCACGTCGACGCCTTGAAGATCGTCATCGCCAATCGCATGCAAGGCGACGGCGGCCAAGCGGGCCAGGCCTTGTTGCGGGGCCTCGAGAAGGTCGTAGCCAAGATCGGCTGACGCGCCGCTTTGCCGATCGCCCCGGTGCTCAGACGCCTTGCGTGTTGCACAGCACCACGCGCCAGCCATCCGGGTCCTCGAACGTGACCGCCTTGTCGAGCCAGTGGGGGTTTTCCGGCGCGACGGCCTCGTAACCCATTTGGAACATCCGGTCACGAAGGCGGGTCAGGTCCTCCGCATCGGGAATGTAGAGGACGAGCAGGTTTTCGCGGTTCGGCGCCGGGCAATCGCTTCCCTCTTCGTGGTGCGAGAAATCGAGGTGCGAGGAGCGGTCCGGGAGGCCGAGAGTAACGCAACGGTATCCGGCCTGTACTTCGAACGTCGCAATCACCGGCAGTCCGAGGCCGTCACGATAGAACCGGGCCACGTCCTCGAGCCGATCCGTGGGCCGCGCGATGCGGACCGGACGACATAGATCGAGTCCGGCCACTCTCCGGTCGATCGGGTGATTGGCTGGACCGGGTTCGGGCGAGTCGGCGCCGCGCGCTCACTCCGCAGCCGGGAAACGGGCGCGGAACTGTTGCAGCCAGGCGATCCGTTGCTCAAGCAGCCTGAGATCGTGATCCAACCATTCGCCGAGGAAGCTGCCATCCTCTGCGTGACGCTCGCGAAGGTTCTCGATGCGCACGAGCTCGCCGGAACAGAAGTCGATCAGGAGATCCACCTGGTCGCGCTGATCGCCCTCGCCGAGAAGGTGCAGGAACCGGAACTTGAGCGCGCAGACGAGCTTGTTCAACTCCGTCGCGCCGCTGCGAAGCCGTGCGGTTAGGAGCGCGCGGAATTGCTGGTGGCCATCGGGCGTGATCGCGATCTCGGCATCGTCCTCCATGCCGAGGCCATCCACTGCCTCGACCAGCCCTTCGAGCTTCAAAAGCTCGATCGAGGTGCCCATTAGGTCAAGCGATGGCCCCAGGACGTGGCCGACGAAATCGCGGATGAGGTCGGCGAGCGCGCTGTAACGGTGCTGGCGCTCGGCAAGAATGCCCAGCGCACACAGGCGCACCGCTTCTCTTGGCGTCAGCGTGTTGTCCGGAAACATCCGTCGACCTTGGATTCGGGCCGAAACCTATCACGGCCGGCGATGCGGCCAAAGCCCGGATGGCAAGAAACGGATCGTCAGGCCGCAGGCCGGAGCGCCAACCGCTTCCAGACACTGCATAGCGACTCGACCAGGTGGTCGATGTCGGAATCGCTGTGAAGCGGCGTCGGCGTGAGTCGCAGACGCTCGGTTCCGCGCGGCACCGTCGGGTAGTTGATGGGTTGAACGTAAATCCCGTGTTCGGCCAACAGAACGTCGCTCGCCTCCCTGCAGCGGCGCGGTTCGCCGACCAGGACGGGAACGATGTGGCTTTCGGACGGCAGCATCGGTATCGCCGCTTCGGCCAGGCGCTTCTTGACCGTCGCCGCCCGCTCCTGGTGGTGCGCGCGGATCTCGTCGTGGCATCTCAAGTAACGCACGCTGGCCAGCGCAGCGGCCGCGATGGCGGGCGGCGGCGCGCTCGAGAAGATAAAGCCCGATCCGTAAGAGCGGATGACGTCGCACATCGCCGCCGAGCCCGCGATATAGCCGCCGACGACGCCGAATGCCTTGGCGAGTGTCCCCTGGATGACGGTCAGCCGGTGAGCTTGGCCGTCGCGCTCGGCCACGCCCGCGCCCGTCGGACCATAGAGCCCCACCGCGTGCACCTCGTCGAGGAAGGTCATGGCGCCGTGACGTTCGGCGACGTCACATATCTCGCCGATGGGCGCGATGTCGCCGTCCATGGAATAGACGGATTCGAACGCCACCAGACGGGATCGGGACGCGTCGGTTCCGTCGAGCAGCTCGTCCAGGTGGCGCGGATCGTTGTGTCGGAAGATGCGCTTTTCGGCCCGGCAGTTCCGCATCCCCTCGATCATGGAGTTGTGGTTATTCGCGTCGGAGAAAATCACGCAGTCGGGAAGCATGGCGCCAAGCGTGCTGAGCGTCGTCATGTTGGCGACCCAGCCCGATCCGAACAGCAACGCGGTGTCGGTGCCGTGGAGCTCCGCGAGCTCGCGCTCGAGAAGCACGTGGTAATGATTGGTGCCCGAGATGTTGCGGGTTCCGCCGGCGCCGCATCCGTGCTTGTCGATGACCTCGTGCATGGCGGACAAAAGCTCGGGGTGCTGGCCCATGCCGAGGTAGTCGTTGGAACACCACACGGTGATCTCATCGACGGAACCGTTGCGGTGGCTCTTGGCGCGCGGAAACCGGCCGGCAATCCTCTCGAGTTCGGCAAAGACGCGATAGCGACCCTCGCCCTTCAGTTCCGCGATCTTCTCGGCGAAAAAGTGTTCGTGGTCCATTGCAACGCCTCCCGGCCCTACGCGGTCAAATTTGTTGCGGTCCGGCCGGTTTCTAAATGACACATGTCAATCGGGCGCGATCGATGCCGATCGCGGGCCGTCAGATCAGGTGACGCTCGGCGAGCACGCCTTCGAGATAGTCGAGCGCCTTGGCGCAGCGGTCGAACATCTCGTCGATTTCGTCCACCGAGATAATCATCGGTGGGCAGAACGTGGCCGTGTCCACCGCCGCTCTTGTGAGCAGGCCGCTTTCCTGGGCGCAGGCGACGAACGCGTTGCCCACGCCATCGCCCGGATCGAAGGTTTCCTTCGTATCCTTGTCTTTGACCAGCTCCAAAGCTCCCATCAAGCCGACGCCGCGCACCTCGCCGACGCGTGGATGGTCGGCGAACCGTCTAAGGCCTTCCTGGAAATGCGGCGCGATCTCGCGAACGTATTCGAAAGTGTTTCTTTCTTCGTAGATTTTCAAGGTCTCGAGGGCGACGGCGGCCGGGACCGGGTGGCCCGAATAGGTGAACCCGTGGGCGAAGACGCCGATCTTCGCGCTTTCGTCGACGATGGCGTCGTAAATCGGCTCGGACACCATCACCGCCGAGATGGGCAGGTACGCCGATGACAGTTGCTTCGCCATGGTCATTATGTCCGGCGTGATGGCGAAAGTCTGCGAGCCCCACGTGTTGCCGGTGCGGCCGAAACCGCAGATCACCTCGTCGGCGATCATGAGGATGTCGTACTTCTTGAGAATCGCCTGGACCTTCTCGAAGTAGGTGGCGGGCGGCACGATCACCCCGCCCGCGCCCATGACCGGTTCGGCGATGAAGGCGGCCACCGTGTCGGGGCCCTCGTCGAGGATCATCTTCTCGAGGTTCGCGGCACAACGGCTCGCAAAATCCTCTTCGCTCTCGCCCGGCGTGCCGAAGCGGTAGTAGTGCGGGCAGTCGGTATGCAAGATACCGGCGATGGGCAGGTCGAAATCGCGGTGGTTGTTGGGAAGCCCGGTCAGGCTTGCCGACGCCACCGTGACCCCGTGGTACGCCTTTATCCGCGAGATGAACTTCTTTTTCTTCGGCCGTCCTATGGCGTTGTTGTAGTACCAGACGAGCTTGACCGCGGTGTCGTTGGCCTCCGAGCCGGAATTGGCGAAAAATACCTTGGACATGGGCGTTGGCGCCAAGGCCATCAGTTTCTCGGCGAGGTCGACCACCACGTCGGAGCCCCTGTGGAAGAATGTCTGGTAGTAGGGCAGGCGTTCCATCTGGCGCGTCGCCGCCTCCACTAGCCGCTTCTCTCCCCCGAACCCAAGCGCCACGCACCACAGCCCGGCGAGCCCTTCGATGTATTCCTTCCCGTCCTCGTCGAAGACCTTCACGCCTTCGCCGCGCGTGATGATCAACGGCCCGTTGTCGCGTACGAACGGATAGTTGGTGTAAGGACGAAGGTGGTTGGCGAGGTCTCGGGCTCCCGCCGAGTTTGGCAACATCGTCATTGAATTACCCTCTTGTCGTCGATGGCTTGAAGATTTCGGCGGCGCGGTCGGAGGATGATTGTTGCTCATTTCGACGGCGCGGGCAACGCCGGTCACGGTCCGGCGATCGCGCGCAGCGGGACTATTCGCGCCCGTAGACGTCCTCGAAGCGGACGATGTCGTCCTCGCCCAAGTAGCTTCCCGACTGCACCTCGATGATGCGAAGCGGTCCATCGCCGACGTTCTCGAGCCGGTGTTGGGTCTCGGGAGGGATGTAGGCGGACTGATTCGCGCTCAGCACATTGGTCTCGGCGCCCACCGTCACCCGCCCGGTGCCCTCGACGATCACCCAATGCTCGGCCCGGTGCTTGTGGAGCTGCAAGCTCAGCGCGCCTTGCGGATCGACGGTGATGTGCTTCACCTGAAAGCCCTCGCCCGCATCAATGATCCGGTAGCTGCCCCACGGGCGACGGACGAGCGCGTGGGCGGCATGCTCGGGGCGGTTCGCTTTTTTGAGCGTTTCGACGAGGGCCTTGACGTCCTGGGCGTTCTCGATGGTGGTGGCGAGCACCGCGTCCGCGGTGGCCACGACCACCGCGTCCTCGATGCCCACCGCCGCGACCAGCGGTCCGTCGCTCCGGATGTACGAGTTGCGGACGTTCGTCGTAACCACGTCACCGGCGATCACATTTCCGTCGCGGTCTTTCTTGCCCAGCCGCCACAGCGCCGCGAACGAGCCGACATCGCTCCAACCCATCTCGACGGGCACGACGACGGCGTTCTTGGTGCGCTCCATGACGGCGTGATCGATCGAGACGGATTTGCACTTCGCGAAGGTGTTTGCGTCCAGGACGAGGCACTCACCGTCGTCGCGGGCACCGCGGAACGCCTTGTCCGTAACCAGGCGCATCGCATGTGCGAGCTCGGCGATGAAGCTCTCGGCCGAAAACAGGAAGATGCCGCTGTTCCAGTGGAATCCGCCTCGGGCGAGCCACGTCTCCGCAGTCGCGCGGTCCGGTTTTTCGACGAACCGTTTGACGGCGAAGCAGCCCTCGGCGTCCGGCCACGCGGCGCCCGCCTCGATGTATCCGTAGCCGATCTCCGGCCAAGACGGGTTGATCCCGAAGGTGACGAGCGCGCCGGCTACGGCCGCCGGAATCGCGCTTTCCACCGCCCGGCGAAATGCCGCGGCGTCTTCGATCACGTGGTCGGACGGCATCACCAGCATCAAAGAGTCGCCGTCGTTTCGGTTTAGGTATCGCGCCGCCACGGCTGCCGCGGGCGCGGTGTTGCGGGCCATCGGCTCGAGCACGATCTTCGCGGGATGAATCCCGACCGTGCGCATCTGCTCGGCGACAAGGAAGCGGTGTTCGGCGTTGGTCACGATCAGGGGCGCCGCGAACCGGGGTCCCAGAACCCGGAGCGCGGTCTCCTGGAGCATGCTGCGGTGCGTGTGCAGCGCGAGCAACGTCTTGGGAAAAAGCTCGCGCGACAGGGGCCAGAGCCTGACGCCCGCGCCGCCCGAGAGAATCACGGGATGAATCGGTGGACCCGGTGGATCGTGTTCGTTCGTGCTCACGGCACCCCTTTGCTAGCGCAAATTCGCGGCAACGCCAATGGGCGAACGCTAGGTGCCCGGGGACCTCAGAACGTCGCTTGATCCCAATCAATGACTCGTCCCATGGTGAAGCCCAATGTGCGCTCGGTGCGACTGGTGACGGCGCAGGGGCGCAAAGGCGCCCGAGCGTGGTTCAAGGAGGCGGTGCGGTGCCATTCAAGGACATTCTGGTTCACATGGACAATGGCGCGGCGTGCGTGGCCCGGCTTGAGACGGCGATCGGCCTGGCCCTGGATCATGACGCTCATCTCACCGGCATCTACGTCATTACACCGATCGAAATCCCCGCATACGTCGAGATCCACGTGCCCGAGGACGTCCTTCGCCAACAGGTGCGCACCCACGAAGAGGCGGCGGCGCGCGCCGAGAAGCAGTTCAGGGAAGGGGCCGAAAATGCGGGCGTTTCGCTCGAGTGGCGCCTGGTCCACGGCCGCATGGTTGAATCCTTGAGCCTGCACGCCCGCTACGCCGACGTCGCCGTGGTCGGACAGCGTTCTCCGGCCGAAGACGGCCCAGACATGCCCGACCGCTTCCTGTTGTCCGTGGGGCGCCCGGTCCTCGTGATTCCCCACTCGGGAACCTACCCCAAGATCGGCGAGCGGATCATGGTCGCCTGGGATTCCAGCCGGCTGGCCTCGCGTGCCGTCGGCGACGCCATGGCGCTCTTGGAAAGCGCGAAGAAGGTCGACGTCATGTCCATCGATCCCCACGGCGGGCACGAGGGCCACGACGATGTTCCCGGCGCCGACATATGCCTGCACCTCGCGCGCCACGGCGTTCCGGCGAAGGCCCAGCACGCCTTTTCCGGCGACATCGACCCCGCCGACATGCTGCTGTCGAAAGTTGCCGAGGAAGCGGCCGACCTCCTCGTGATGGGGGCGTATGGCCACGCGCGATGGCGCGAGATCGTGCTCGGCGGCTTCACCCGTCACGTGCTCGAACACATGAGCGTTCCCACTCTGCTATCCCACTGAGGGACGACGGTGGCCAAGTCTCTTAAAACGCCCATCGGACGATGATTGTCGTATTCGGCTCGCTGATCGCCGATCTGGTCTTTCCGGTGGAATCGCTTCCCCGGCCCGGCGAGACCGTTGCCGCGCCGCGGGTCCTGGTCGTACCGGGCGGCAAGGGCGCGAACCAGGCCGTTGCGGCGGCGCGGACGGGGGGCCAGGTACGCATGGTCGGCAGCGTCGGCGACGACGTTTTCGGAAACCTTCTCATGGACGGGCTCGTCGCGGCAGGCGTCGATATCGACTTGATCGCCCAGGTCGCGGCGCCGACCGGCTGCGCGGCCGTCTGCGTCGATGCCGAAGGCCAGAACCAGATCGTCATCGCGCTTGGCGCGAATGCGGAAGCGCGCGCGGATCAGGCCGCCGACGCGTCGCTGCGCGAAGACGTGACCGTCGTCGTCCAGATGGAGATTGCCCCCGAAGAGAACTGGAAACTGGTCGGGCGCGCACGCGCGAAAGGCGCGCGGGTGCTGCTCAACGCCGCCCCCGGGGGGCGGGTGCCGGAAGAGACGCTTCGGGCCGTGGACACCATTCTCGTGAACGAGATCGAGGCGGTCATGGTGTGCAGGGCGGTCGGGTTGGACGCCGACGATCCGGTGGCTGCGGGCCGTGCGTTGCGGCGCCAGTTCGGGACCGACTGTGTTGTCACACTGGGTGCCGCCGGCGCGGTCGCCTTCCTCGACGATGCGGCCTGGCGCTTCGCCGCGCTTCCGGTGGTGGCGGTGGACGCAACCGCCGCCGGCGACGCATTTGTCGGAGTCTTCGCCTCCAGCCTCGATGCCGGGATCGAGGTCATCGAGGCGTTGCGGCGCGCGAGCGTCGCGGGCGGGCTCGCCTGCACCGCCACCGGCGCCCAGCCCAGCCTGCCAACGGGCGCCGAGATCGCGGCGCGCCTCGCCGAGTTGCCCGACCCGAGCCAGCTCTGACCATCAGCGTCCCTCGGCCCTGGGGCATGTGTTCATGAAGGGCATTGATCGCGCGCTGAAGTGTGACCCGATGTCCGCTTCTAGCCAGTAGCGGACATTAGGTCATGTCATCAGAAAGCCCCGATCCGCCTTTTGCCACATGGGGGCTTCGGCCAGATCGGCCCTTCCCTCCTGCGGGCCTGAGTCTGACGTAAAGTGTCGTATCGGTAGGGGGCAGGTCACAGGGTCCGCTTCGAAGAGGTAGATTTCGATCTCGTTTTCCTCGATGTCAAACTGCCCGGCATAAGCGGGCTGCAAAGCTTCTTCGAGATGAACCGGCGAAAGCCCGCTAAACCAATATGGGTCCGGCGATCCCCTGAGAAGCCCCAGGACCCGCGAAAAGGGTGTTCCAGGGGTCAGGGGTGTCGGCGGCAAGGATATGCCGAGGAATGAAAAGCCGAAAGGACCCATCAAGCATGGCGGCGGTAAGGGTGCTGAAACACTTATGGAACAGAAGCGGTTCACGCCGTTCGCCCCTTGATCGACCGCACGATTCTAAGGCTGCGCCGCAATTCTCTTGCCATGGAAGGCGCTTCTGATGTCCTCGGCCAGTTGACGAAGGAGATCAATATCATGCGGATCGCGAGACGAGGGGTCGGCGCGTAGCCTACCGGCCAGTTCCACCATCGGCTGGCACAACGCTTCCTTATGATCCTTCTTGGCGTGATCAAAGCGTTCAAGACGACAGCAGATGTCCTTGGACACAGACACCAAGCGATTGAGATGCGGTGTGACGTCCGCGTCTGCCATTCCTCCCGCGTAACATGAAAGGATCTGTTCCGCCAGATAGGCAATCTGGACCGCGTAGCGTTCTATCTTCAACTCGTTGATTAGTGTGGAGCACCTTTTGATGTCTTCCTGCAGTTGGTTCCTGTGTACATCATCCAAGGCCAGGATCTTGAGAGGATTTGGAACTTCAATTTCAGGAATCTTCTCCGTTCCGGGTCGGGGCGTCTTGCGCCGGTCCGGGCCGATATAATCGCTCGTGACGATAAAGCGTTTGCGGTCGCGGGTCAGATTGACGATCCGCTCGTAAAGCTTTGCGGCGGAAATTGGTTTCGCCAAGATGTCATCGGGTCCGGAGTTGATGGCCTTACGGATCGTTCCTTTCGAGAGGTTTTCGGTGAGCATGATGATGAGCACGAATGGATTGGACCCGATTTCGTGATGCCTGATCTTACGGATCACGTCGTGGACGTCACCATCCGCGTACTCGGTGTTACAGACGAGGAGGTCCACTGCGTCGTTCGACGCCGTCTCGTCGATCACCGACATGCTGTCCGTGATCCTGACGTCCCGAAACCCGTGATGGTACAGGGCGCTCTTTAGTCCATCACGCGCATTACGGTCGATCTCACCGAAAAGAACCTTGACGTTCTCGAATCTGAAATCGTCCATTTTCGCTTCCCAGTTCTCGAATGACCTCCTTGGGCCTTTGCTTCCTGTTCTGCCCCCGCCCTCGGTCCAACTCGGTGTGCGAGAGCTCGAATCTTTCCCGCTTGGTACTGCGGCGGGCCGGAATATTGCCTCGAGCACGAGTTTGCGCTCGTCGGGTTCGGCTCTGCCTTCAAGCTCCAGTGCCTAGTCCGGCCCGGCAGTTGCCTTTCGCAACCGTTTGGCGAGCAACCGAATCAGCGCCGCGATCAGAAAGCCAGACCTTGCCATGGCCTCGTCGATTACCTCTTTCGAGAACTGCGCGCAGAGCGCGTCCTCTCGGGCAACTGCACTAGCCGAACGTGGTGCATCATCGACCAGTGCCATCTCACCAAAGAAATCGCCAAGTCTCCGGGAAACGATATAACGACGAGTGGAAATCATCTCCCGTAAGAAATTACAGGAGATTCATTCCGTTACCCGTTGTCTCCTATCCCAGTGCGAATGAATTGGGAGGGAGAAATGATCGACGTATTGACCCTCGACGACGAATCGCGGTTCCCGGGGTATCTGGAATCTATGTTCCGTCTTCGCTTCGACGTTTTCGTTCAACGTTTGGGTTGAAATCTGGAGTGCCGCGAGGGGATGGAGATGGACCAGTTCGACAACGAATTCACCGTCTATCTGGTCCTCCGCAACGATGAAAACGAGGTGCTTGCAAGCGCCCGACTCGTGCCCATGAGTGGGCCAACGCTTCTAGGCGACGTCTTTTCCTTCCTGGCCGAAGGCATCGAAATCCCGGCGACGTCGGACATGTGGACTGCGAAATGTCGGCCAAAAAACCAGCCAAGGAGATGGTCCAATGAACGCGAAGCTGAAATTCCTGGTTCTCGGCTTGATGGCGATCGGCGTCTCCGCATGTGCCAATGGAGCGCCGAAAGTGCTTTACGATTTCCACGGAACGGGCGTTCCCGTCGGAATCACCGCGATTGGTTCGGCCGATTTGTTTCAGTCGCACGGCCGGTTGTTCGTGCGCACACCGGCAGATGGTGATGGAATCCGCATCGAGGTGCCCGCCAAATACAACTGTGTGGCAATCCAGGATGTCCTGTTGAACGACGTGCGACCAGGGAAGACGATGCTTTGGAAGTGGGTCGTTCAAGATAGCTCAGGAAGTAAGTTTCCACTGCTCGAATCCTCCTGGATTCTAAACGATATTAATATACATACTGAGAAAAAAGACAAAAATGGAAACACAGTTAGCGTTAATAGAGTATTTTCGATTAAAGAAATTAATGAATTGTCGCCGTTCACGACGTCCTGGGATCGGCGCACGGTCAACGGCGTGGAACAAGTACAGCTCGAATTTCGCGATCCGAGGACAAAGCAGTTCAAGAAGCTGCTTCCGTGGCAGGATCCTTTGCCGACGACCACGGTGGCCTTCGAGATCACGACGACGCTGCCGGGCTTCTCGATCGGACAGATTGGCGTGAGTCCCGAGCATGTTGAAGTCGAAGCCGACTTCAAGGAGTTTTCGTCACAGGTATTCGTCGATCGCCTCGTGGAGTAGGAATAACTGATTAAGTTTCAAGTCGATCGCTGCCTGTTTAATTGAGACCAGACACCTTGAAGCGTGCCTGTAATGGAACCGCGAATTGAACCCGGTAAGTTTTTGAGAACGTCCGCTACGGGTCAAAAGCGGACATCGGCGCATTCGGCTTCCAGTTCATGAATCCACGCCCTGGACCGGACCGTGGTCGGTCGGGGTCGCTTATCTGCGATCCGCCGAGCCCGTGAACCGGGTCATTCTTAATTCAAATCGAGCGGATTCACCGAGGCGATCGCAACCGCTTCGGGATTTCAATCAACGCCTTTGCGCCCTTGGATCGAGGGCTTCTTGCAACCCGTCGCCCAGGAAGTTGAACGCGATCACGGTCGCGAAGATCATGATGCCCGGGTAGAAGGCGAGCGCCGGCGACGACCAGATCAGCTCTTGGGCGTTGGTGAGAAGATTGCCCCAACTCGGAATCGGCGGCTGGATGCCGAGCCCCAGGAAGCTGAGCACCGATTCCAAAAGGATGATCTGTCCCGCCGCAAGGGTGGTCGCGACGATGATCGGCGTAGCGAGGTTGGGAAGCACGTGGACCATCATGATCCGGGCCGGGCCGGCGCCTTGCGCCTGGGCGGCGAGGACGAACGGCCGCCGGCGCAGCGCCAGCGCGCTCGCGCGCACCAGCCGCGCGACCGTGGTCCAACCTGCGAGCGCGACGATCACGACGATGCGATAGAGGCTCGCGTTTTCCGACGCTGCGGCATGGGGCGAAAACCCAAGCTTTTCCAGATCGATAGCCGCGAGCACGATGAGGAGTGGAAGCAACGGCAGCGCGATCACGCTGTCGGTGATTCGCATCAAAAGCGCATCGATCCGCCCGCCCAGATAGCCGGCGACCAGTCCCACCACGGTTCCGGCGCAAGCGGCCGCGAGTGCCGCGGTCAAGCCGACGAAGAGCGACACCCGCCCGCCGTACAGCAGTCGCACCAGCACGTCGCGCCCCAGCTCGTCGGTTCCAAGCGGATGCGCGGGCGAGGCGGGCGCGAAGCGGTCGAAGAGATCGACCGCCGCGGCGCTCGCGCCAAGTGCGTGCTCGACCAGGGGTGCTGCCGCCGCCGCGAGCGCGACAAGGCCGAGCATGGCCGCGCTGCCCATGGCCAAGCGGTGGCGGACGAACCGTTCGATAGCAGGCCGGAGCAGGGCGTGCGCGCTCATGCGTCTGCGCTCCGGAAGCTGATGCGGGGGTCGAGCCATAGGTAGGCCGCGTCGGCAAGGAAGTTGCCGAGGAGCGTCAGCGCCGTCGCGAACAGGAGTGCTGTGAGCGCGAGGTTGAAGTCGTTGCCCATGATGGCGTCGAAGATGAGCTTGCCCATGCCCGGGAAGGCGAAGACGGTCTCGGTGATCAGGGCGCCCGAAAAAAGGTAACCGAACTCGAGCGCGACGATCGTTACCACCGGGATCATCGCGTTGCGCAGCGCGTGGCCGATGACCACGCGTGTGGGGCGCAACCCCTTCGCGCGTGCCGTGCGGACGAAGTCCTGGCGCAGGGTCTCGATCATGGCGGCGCGCGCGTAACGGGTGTGGCCGCCGATGCTGGCGAGCGTGAGGCTGGCGACGGGCAGGACGGCGAAGCGCGCGCCCTCCCAGAAACCACCGCCCGCGAGTGCGCCCATTCCGCCCGCGGGCAGGACCCCGAGCACGACGGCGAAGACGATGATCAGCAAAAGCGCGAGCCAAAAAGGCGGCACCGAGACACCGGCGAAGGCCATCAGGTTGATGGTGTAGTCGATCTTCGAGTGGGGGCGGGTGGCGGCGACGATTCCGGCCGGAAGCCCGACCGCGAGCGAAAGGATCAGCGCCGCGCCCAGAAGCCGGGCCGTGTTGCCGAGCGCCGGCCACAGCACGTCCAGCACCGGGCGGGCGTGGGCGCGCGAGTAGCCGAGATCGCCCGAAAGCGCGGCCTTGAGCCAGTTGCCGTAACGCTCCGCCACCGGCCGGTCGAGGCCGTAGAGCGCCCGCAGCCTTGCGGCGTCGACCGCGCTCACGTCGGGATCGGCGCTGATCATTAGATCGACGGGATCGCCGGGCATCAGGCCCATCAATCCGTAGATCACGAACGACATGACCCCGAGTACGACCAGGGACTGGAAAAGGCGTGCGGAAAGGTATCGGATCATGGCTGAGGAGAGGCTCGTCGAAGGCCTGGGGGCCGCGGTCTCAGGGAGCCGTCCGCCAGGTCTCCACCCACAGCGTGGTCGGGAATTGATGCCCGGTCGGCTCGACGCCTGCGAGCCACCGCGGCAGGATGAAGGCGTTCGCCCGGAAGTAGAGCGGGATCACCGGAAGCTCGTCCGCGTAGATTTCCTGCAGCCGGTGCCACAGCCCGCGCCGCGTCTCGCGGTCGAGTTCCACCTCGATTCGTTCGACCAGCGAGTCGACCTCGGCGTTCTTGAAACCGGTGTAGTTCTGGCCGCCGTAGTTGTTCTCGGGCGTCGGGATGTGGGCCGAATGCAACGTCGTTCGCGGCACGCTCTCGGGCGAGCTGATCCAGGCGAACATGGCCATGGCGTCGAACCGCCGTTCGCTCACCGTCTTGCCAAAGAAGACGCGCGCCGGCTCGTTGCGGATGCGCGCGTCGATACCGAGGGCCTTCCACTGGCTCTGCAGCACCTGTTCCACCAGCTCGCGGGTCCGGTTGCCGGCCGTGGTCATGATCTCGAGCCTGAGCGGCGCGCCGTCGGCGTTGTGGCGCACGCCGTCAAGCATCGTGGACCATCCGGCTTCGTCGAGCAGGCGGTCGGCGCGGCCTGGGTCGTGGGCGTAGCGCGGCCCCTCTTCGGAGAAAACCCAGTCGAGCGGGTTGACGTTGGAGTGTGCTACCGGCTGACGTCCCTCGAAGAGCTGGCGGCTGATCGCCTCGCGGTCGATGGCGTGGATCAAGGCATGGCGCACGCGCTGGTCGGCCAGGATCGGGTTGTCGAGGTTGAGGTCGACGTGCTCGTAGATGAGGCCCGGCTTGTAAAGGATGTTGAAGCGCGCGCCGTGGCGCTTTTCGAAGGCGAGCGCCTGGTCGATCGTGATCCCCGATTCGCCCGCGATCATGTCGATGGCGCCGGACAGTAGATTCGCCTCCAGCGACGCGGTGTTCTCGACCACTCGCACGACGATCCGCTTGAACTGCGGCTGGACGCCCCACCACTTGGGGTTCGGCTCCAGCGTCACGTGCGAGCCCGGAACGACGTCCACGATCAGATAGGGTCCGAAATAGAGGCCCTGGTTCGTGGTGTCGGTATCGAAGGTGGTGCGGTGCTTGTATTCGAGCGGGTCGGCGAACTTGGCCCGGTCCAGGTGTTCCGGTATCAGGTTCAGCGAGATCGCGTTGTAGTCGAAGGTCAGCCGGTCGAAATGCAGTGTGAAGGTCTTGGAATCATGGGCGTCGATGGAATAGAGCGAGCGGTAGAACTCGGCGTTGCCGACGCCGCTCTTGGGGTGGCGGCCGATCTGCCAGGTGAAGATCACGTCGTCGGCGGTGATCGGCTCGCCGTCGCCCCAGACCGCTTCTTCGGGGATGGCGAAGGTAACGGCAACGCCGCGCTTTCCGTCCGGCGTCGTCTCCGGGACCGCGAGCCCGTTCTCGATTGTTGGCAGCTCGACGCACAACATGCACACGAGGCGCCAGTCCTTGTCGTAGGCGGTCAAGGGGCGCCGCGTCATGGCCAGGATGTAGCTCCGGGCCATGTGGGGGTCGATGTTGGGATGGAAGGTGGACGGGAACTGTGAAAGGCCGATGACGAGCTCGTCCTTGGCCGCGTGCACGCCGCGTGGACCCGCCGCCAGCGCGAGGCCGACGATCACGAAAAATGCCGCGGCAAGCCTGGCCGTGGGCGCCATGTCCGCTCCTCCCATCAGAGCGGATCGTGTTTGATCGGAACGCGTACACGGTTCCGATCAGGTGCGCCCATCCGCTCGCCCTCAATAGTGCAGATCAAATTCACGCGCCCGCTGGATCGCGGCTGAGCGAAACCGAGCGACCGCGATCTGGTCTGCGCTCGGGCGATGGTATCACCGAATGAAAGTGGGCCCAACGCGCCCGGTGCCGGTTGCCGCTCGCCCATCAGGCGCAGGATGTTGGCGAACAGGGTTGTTGGGATTGCGACTTCGACAAGCTGGAACGTGACACAGCGACCGCGGCGCTTGGCGCACGATCGAGCGGCCGTCAGTCTAGGACAACCGACGCCGAGAAGTACTGTCCGCGTTTCGTCCGCGCGACGCCCTTCGCGGCCCAATTTCTGCGTTCACGTTGCGGATCGGCCCCCGCCCGATGCCCATCATTGGGGTCGTTTCCGGACCCGGCATGGCGAACGCATTCCGAAGAGAAAGCGAGGGTGGCTGCAATGGCGATCGCGGAAGGTGCTGACTCGCACAGGAAAGGACGTGCGGTCCAATCCGGTCGCGCGTTCCGGCCAGGGTCTTCTTGAACCGCCTGTGCTATGGTGAGGGGCGCCACGTTCGCAACCTGTATCGACGCGTCTTTCCGCCTCGGCATCAATATTCAGGTCGAATGAAAGGCCATCGTTCCGGTGCCACCACTCGTTCGTTCCGCCGTGCCGTTCGTCTCGCCTCTGACCATCGGGCGTCTTCCGGTGGCATTGAAGATGCTGGCTGGCGCCGAAAGCGTACGCGGGCGGGGGCCTCGCCGTGTCGCCAGAAAGGCAGCCAAGATCTGGTTCCGGCTGGCGCATGGGCTACTCGGGCTTCCCGCCCGGGGCGAGATTCTGGTCGCGACACCTCAGGGTGCGAAAAGTGTTTCGTTTGACGGTCGGAACACGCACTTCAATTGCCTTTACATGCCAGAATTCGTCGCAGGATACGAAGCGTCATCTTTGGCGCTTCTCGATATTCTTGTCGGGCGTGATGGTTGTTTCTTCGATGTCGGCAGCAACTTTGGTTGCTTCTCGTTGTCTATTGCCGCCCGGCCCGGCTTTACCGGCCGCGTTCATGCGTTCGAACCTTATGCCCCATCGTTCGCCGATCTCTCGAATATGATCGAACGCTCGGCACTGACAGCTTTGATCTCGGCCCACCGCTTGGCGCTGTCGGATTATGATGGAAATGGATAGCTTCGGTGCGACGCCGCGCATAGTGCGCTCGCCCGACTGGAAGACGGCGGCGGCGGCCCCGAAGTCCAAGTCGCCCGGCTCGATCCCGTGGACCTGGGCGCTCCCAATGTTATCAAGATTGATGTCGAGGGGCACGAGGCTCGGGTATTGAAGGGGGCCGAGAGAATTCTGTCGGAGGCCCGACCGTCCATTCTCTTCGAGAGCCTACGCCTCCAACCTTTGTCTCGGACTCTGGCGCCGTTCAACTTTCTAGGGGAGCGTGGCTATGTGTTCTTCCTTCCCGCTTGGTTGGTCGAGGAAGAAGGGCGACGCTATTTCATCGATCCTCTACCAATCCCGGTTGAGGAGCCGGCAACCGCCAACCTCGGCCTCGTCCCCTTCCATCCAGAGGAACGCTTCCTGCTGAATCGTGACGTCAACGTTCTTGCCTGGCCCGAGGAACACGAACCGACACTTCGTGCCCTTTTC
>PVBE011795858.1_pt1 | contig 46283 bp, 42 predicted proteins | sample 1631181 | NCBI WGS metagenome assembly PVBE01 (sample SAMN08397723, study PRJNA350692) | Marine metagenome, whole genome shotgun sequencing project. | isolation source: water | place: Pacific Ocean | collected 2012-04
AAGGAATTTTTCGGGTCCTGGATCATTTCCTTGGCCCGGACCCAGGCGGCCTCAGCGGCCTCAATATCCCGGGCTCTGTTCTGGTTTTCCCAGGTAAAGCCTTCGCCCATAGCCGTCATGGTGACCTGATCGGGAAAGGCCTCCAGCACCACGCGTTCACCAGTCTCCCACTTGCCTTTGACGAACTGGACAATACCGACATTTTTGCCGTGGCCGATAACCCGGGCGACCATGCCCAGAGCAGCGGTGGTCTTGCCCTTGCCCTTGCCCGTATGAACGATCAGCAGTCCGCCTTCCTTGGTTTTCGTCGCCAGAATTTTATCCTTGGCTTCCTTGTGCTTACGCCGTTTTTTGTTGGCGATTTCGTTAACCTCTTCTTCCGTTAAATTATCGGTCATGCAGCGTCTCCTGAAATAATCCCCCCGAGCAAGCCCCCGACAGAATTGGATCGAGGATGCCAGAAACCGCGCTCGATGGCTTCCTCAAATCTTTTGGCGATTTCGCTAAGGGCGGGAGCGTTGTTCTCGGCGATGAAATCCCGCACTTCTTCGTTTTGCAGATAAGCCTCAAACAAGGCGTCAAAATGATGGTCCTCCACCACACGGGCCGTGGCGGCAAAGGCGAACAGATAGTCCACCGTGGCGGCAATCTCAAACGCGCCCTTGTAGCCATGGCGCATCACCCCTTTGATCCATTTTGGATTGGCGGCCCGGGCGCGTACCACCCTGCCGATTTCATCCTGCAGGGTTCTGACCTTAGGCGTTTCGGGACGGCTATGATCATTGTGGTAAACAGTCGGCTGCTCACCCGACAAATGACGTACCGCCGCCGTGATTCCACCCTCGAACTGGTAATAGTCGTCACTGTCCAGCAGATCATGCTCCCGGTTATCTTGGTTATGCACCACCACCTCCACACCCTTGAGACGGGCTTCAAACAGGCTGTTCTCCGCTTCGCCCTCGGCGCCGCCGCCATAGGCGTAGCCGCCCCAGGCCACATAAGCACGAGACAGATCTTCATCCCCACCCCAGCAGTGTTCGTCGATCAAGGTCTGCAGTCCGGCGCCATAGGCTCCTGGCTTGGAACCGAATACCCGAAACCCGGCTCTGAATTTCGCTTCCTCGACCTCCACACCGGCATCCTGCAGGGCCGAAGCGTCTTTTTTAGCCTGAGCCGCCAAGGGATTGCTGGCCGCCGATTCATCCAGGGCTGCAACGGCACGGGACGCCGAATCCAATAGTTCCACCTGGGCCGGAAAAGCGTCCCGGAAAAAGCCGGATATGCGGAACACCACATCGACCCGGGGCCGCCCCAGCACATCCAGGGGCATAACCTCGAAACCGGTAACCCGATTGGCCTGTTTGTCCCACACCGGCTGAACACCCATCAAGGCGAGAGCTTGGGCGATATCGTCGCCACCCGTACGCATGTTGGCGGTACCCCAAGCGCTCATGGCCAAGCGCTGCGGAAACTCACCATGTTCCTGGAAATGCCGCTCTATCAGCAGCGTCGTCGATTTCCAGCCCAGCGCCCAGGCCGCCGGCGTTGGCACGGACCGCACATCGACCGAATAAAAGTTTCGGCCCGTCGGTAGAACATCCAGCCGCCCGCGTGTCGGTGCACCGCTGGAACCGGGAGCAACAAACCGGCCGTCCAGCCCGGCAGCCAAACCGGCGAGTTCCTGATCACCACAGGAGGCCACCATGCCGCGCAACTGCTCCTTGATAAATACCAGCACTTCGGCGCTCGTGCTCATGGCGGTAGGAAGCTGCGCGTCACCCGATACCAATGCCCGGGCAAACAATTCAAGCCGTTCCACCGTATCGCCGTTGCTGCGCCATTGGTCCCCGCATGCCGACAAAGATTCCGGTTTCTGCCCGGACCAGTCCGCCGCCATATCGCAATCCAAAGGATCGAAGCCGTCAAACCCGAAATCCGCCGCCAGCGCCCGGATCAATGAAGCGTCCGCCCCCTCACCCTGCCCCCGGGGCAATCGGGTTAGCGCAATCAGCAAATCTGTTTCCTGATCCCTGCCGGGGGAAGCGCCGAAAATATGCAGTCCATCCCTGATCTGCATTTCCTTCAGTTCACAAAGGTAATTGTCGATTTTTGCCAGTGCTTCAGTTTCCTGATCGTCCTTAACAATGCCCACATCTTTGTCCAGGCCGATGCCGGCACTGAGATCAAGTATCTCCTCCGTCAGAACCTTGAGTCGGCGCGGATCCATGCCGGCGGCCTGATAATATTCGTCCACCAGCTGCTCCAAATCCCTAAGCGGGCCGTAGCTTTCCGCGCGGGTCAGGGGCGGCGTCAAATGATCGATAATCACTGCCTGGGAGCGGCGCTTGGCCTGCGTACCCTCACCCGGATCATTGACGATAAATGGATAGAGGTGTGGCATCGGGCCGAGCGCTGCTTCGGGGAAGCAGTTTTCACTCATCATCAGGGCCTTGCCGGGCAGCCATTCCAGATTACCGTGCTTGCCGAAATGGATGGCGGCGTGAATGTCCACCTGCCTGCGCAGCCAGCCATAAAACGCCAGATAGCCATGAGGCGGCACTAGATCTGGGTCATGATAAGAGTAAGTCGGATCAATGTTGTAGCCCCGGGCCGGCTGCACGGCGAGAACGATATTACCGAACCGGTGCGCTGGCAGCACGAAATCACCGTCGGCATGGAACGGATCATTTTCCGGTGCCCCCCAGCGATCGATCACTTGGGCCTGAACATCTTCTGGCAGAGCCGCAAAAAATACGCGGTAGTCATTAAGGCTGAATAATTCGCCCCCGATACGCTCACCGGCTGCATTGGTGGGCCCCGCCAGCAGCCGATCCATAATTTCCTTGCCGGTTGCGGGCACCTCCTTACCCAGGTCGTAACCGCACTCCATCAGCTTTTCAAAAGCCTGGATGACCCCGGCTGGCGTATCCAGGCCGACGCCGTTTCCCAGCCGGCCGTCCTTGTTGGGATAGTTGGCGACAATGATGGCGATTCGGCGATCGGCGGCAACAGTCCGGCGCAAGCGCGCCCAGGCGGCTGCCAGCTGCGCCACAAAATCCACGCGGTCCGGTACCGGTTGGTGCTTAACGACAGCGACCTCGGTTGCTGCATCGAATTGCAGGCTTTTCTTGAATGATACGGCACGGCTGATCAGACGACCGTCGACCTCCGGCAAGGCCGCATTCATGGCTAGGTCCCGGGGCGTCAACCCCCGCGCGCCCTCCTGCCATTCCTCGACCGTTCCGCCGGATAGGATAACCTGAAAGACCGGACAGTCGGCGTCCGTATAAGGCGTCCACTGGGTATCGCCACCCAGGGTCGCAACATTGGGCGAAGAAACAGCGAACCCGGTGCAGTTTAAAATAACATCAGGCGGCACTTCGTTAAAAGTTTGTATCACGATTTCGGCAGATACCGGGTCTTTCAGGCTGCCGACAAACAGTGGTAGGGCATTGAGCCCGTTATCCCGCAGCGCTTCGATTAAGGCCTCGATGGGGGCCAGATCCGAGGCCTGCAGAAGAGCTCGGTAGAACACCAGTGCCGCAGTCGCTGCACCTTCAGTCCAATGTCGCCCGACTTCTTCAACAGTAGGCTGGTCTATGCCTGGCCAGTAGAGTCCCGCCCGCACCAATGGCGCCGGCTCCAGCCACTCATCATTATCGCCGATGAGGTCGGCGGCGTAACGCAGTAGGTTTTCCGTATTGGCCAATCCGCCATGCAGACAATATTGCCAGAGTCGATGGCAGGTTTCCGGGTTCACGTTCGACGCATCGGTCAATTCCGGATCAGGCTGGTCATCGCCTGGTATAACCGCAAGCTTGATACCGTGGTCCCGGCAGACAGTCTGAATTTGCTCAATACCATAAGGCCAATAGCCCAATCCGCCCAGAAGCCGCACTACCACCAGCCGCGCTTTGGCAATGGTATTTTCCACATAAACGTCGACCGACATGTTGTGGCCGAGCTGCATAAGATTGGCGAGCCGCAGAGAGGGTTGGCTCTCTCCCAGCCCTGCATGGGCTTCAACCAGGATCGACAAATCGCTGGCGGCGGCGGAAAGAAAAACAATATCGCCCGGCGTCTGGCCAAGATCGACGGCCTCTGTACCGTCGCTGATTTCTCCAGGCTGGGTAACAAGAAGATGCATGGGCGGCCCTTAGCCTGTTAAACTTAAACCGGACGCAAAAGAGTTTCGATCTTGCCTTGTTCGAGACCGTTCAAACCGATGATGACCAACCGGCTTTGCCGTCTTTCATCATCATTCCAGGGTCGGTCGTAGTAGTGCTCAACCCGTTCACCGACGCCCTGAACAACCAGCCGGGAAGGCTTACCGGTAACCTCGATGACGCCCTTAACCCTGAGAACGCCTTTTAAAGATAGGGCCTTGGTCACGCGTTCCGCCAGTTCAAGTGGATTTTCCGCCGCCGCGACATCGACGATGAAGGTTTCGAAATCATCGTGGTCGTGCTCACCATCGAGATCGTCATGGTGGGACCAGCGGGCATCGACATCATCTTCGACCGCGGAACTCAATCCAAGCACCAGTTCGGGATCCAACCTACCATGAACAACCGGGACCGCTTCCACAGCATCACGGGCTGAATTATCGATCAGTGCCAACACCTCGCCCAAGGCGTTGCCTTCCATCAGATCAGACTTGCTGACGATCACCATATCAGCGCAGGCCAATTGATCCTCGAACACTTCCTCCAGCGGGTTGTCATGATCAAGCGTCTCGTCTGCAGCCCGTTGCTGCGCCACCAGTTCTGGATCATCGGCAAAGAAACCGGCGGATACAGCCGGGCCATCAACCACGGTGACAACGCCGTCCACGGTGGTGCGCGACCGCACTTCCGGCCAATGAAAAGCTTTAACCAAAGGCTTGGGAAGCGCCAATCCGGAGGTCTCGATTACGATATGATCGGGCCGGTCCGGCCGGTCCAGCAGGAATTCAAGTGTCGGAATGAAATCATCGGCCACGGTGCAGCAGAGGCAGCCATTGGTCAGTTCCAGGATATCGTCTTCGGTGCAGGTTTCATCACTGCAGCCTTTCAATATATCGCCGTCGATACCAAGGTCGCCGAACTCGTTGATGATCAGGGCGAGCTTCTTGCCGTTGGCGTTTTCCAGTAAATGGCGGATCAGGCTGGTTTTACCGGCACCAAGAAAACCTGTAATGACTGTTACAGGCACTTTCGCCGCCACATGTGCCTTTTGAGAGGCGGTAATGTTCATAAATGTTCCTAACTTTATACTTTTAAGCTGTGCGCTTATTTAATCCTGTGGGCGATCCCGGCAGTTACCATTACGACCTGACCGGCCACCGTCGCCACCCATTGATTCATGCTGCCGTGTAGATCGATGAAACGCCGAGCCAAAACGTTCTCCGGTATGACGCCCAATCCAATCTCGTTGGAAACGAAAACGACGGGGTAGTCTAGTGACGAAGCCACATTACACAAGGTCGCAATTTCATTATCGATATTCCTTTCGATCTCGAGGATATTGCTCAACCAAAGGGTCAGGCAATCGACCAGAACGGGAACCTGGTTCCCCTTGAGGTCAACCAGCGTTTCCGCCAGATCGGTGGGTTCTTCAATGGACTGCCAGGAAGGGCCACGCCGCTTCTTGTGGGCTTCAATGCGGGCGGCCATTTCATTGTCCCGCGCCTGCGCCGTCGCTACATAAATCCCGCCGCCGGTCTCCTCGACGATACTTTCGGCAAAAGCGCTTTTACCCGAGCGCGCACCACCCAGCACGAACGTTAATTCGGTCAACGATATATCAAAACTGCCATTGGTCATCTGAACCGAACCTCATTGCTTTTAGCTATCAATTAAACCATTCCCGGTACAATTTATTTCCCCCTATTTCGTCGGTTTAAATATGATGGGCAGTGAGCCCGAGCGGGCAGTCATATTTATTGTTGCCACCCGCCAAGCCGGACCGGTATTGTCATGAACCGCGTCAATGCGAGTCAATGAGATATTGTCTATCTGCAAAGATAGCGCCGACTGGGCGAACATGTTTAGGGCCATTGTCAGAGCCGCCCGGATGGTGCCGGCATGGGTAACGGCGATGATGTCGCGGCCGTGATATTCATGATTAAGGGAGGCTATGGCCTCGGACACCCGTTCGACCATCTGGACGAAGCTTTCACCATTGGGTGGTGAATTGGTAGCGAAATTCTGCCAGAATCCTTTGACTTCCTCACCTTTGATATCCGCCCACCTCATACCATTCCAATCGCCATAGCTTTGTTCCATCAGTTCGGAAACGGCGCGGCAATTGTCCGGTGCGCCCAGTGCTCCGGCGGTTTGAACGGCCCGGGCGAGGCCACTGGTCAGCCAAACGGCATCTTTCGGCAAGCGGCTTTTCTGGTCGGCAATGGCCTCGGTGTCCGACAAATCAGCGTCGACTTCGTCCTGACCATGAATCACCCCCATTTCGCCAGCCGACGGCGCGTGGCGAATCCACCACCAGCGCGTTGCATTGTTCATACTTTCACCATGACTATGGTCAGCAGGACCACCCCTTCCGTGATTTGTTGTGTGGCCCCTAGAACATCGCCGGTCTGGCCGCCGATCCTGTTGGCGACAAAATAAATGAACATTGCCGCGACCGCTGCTCCCAAAACCAGTGAGACAATACCGGTCTGAAAGCCGAGGCAAAAAATTAAAAACGCCGAACCGATAAGAAAGGCCACAGTAGCCCGGTCAAATCCCGGCCGGCCGGCATCTGCGCTCAACCCGTCTTCCCGGGCGATCGGCACATAATGCATGACGACGGGCAAAACCGCACGGGATGCGGCGGCGGCGGCGATCAGCGCGAACACGGCGTCCCCTACGCTTATCCCAACAATGGTCGTTAGCGCCGCCCATTTGAGCGCAAAGTTGAAAATCAAGGCGACAACACCGAAACTGCCAATCTGACTGTCGTGCATAATAGCGAGCCGCCGTTCGCGGGTACTGCCGCCGCCCAGCCCGTCAATAGTATCAGCAAGGCCGTCCTCGTGCAGGGCGCCGGTCACCAGGGTCATGGCCAGCAAACCAAATACCGAAGTAACAATGGGAGAAAAAGACAACCAAGCGGCGAGCATTACGGCAATTCCACCCAGCAGACCGATGGCGCCGCCGACCAGCGGGAAATAGCGGGAGGCGCCCGAGACGGATAAGTCTTCGGGCAGCGAAGACGGCGGCACGGGAATTCTGGTCAGAACGCCGACACAAATTTTCAGATCGGCCAACCACCCCTGGTGATCGGGTAACTGCCGCCAAAATCTTTTGTGGAAAGGCTCCTCGGCGTCAATATAGTCAAAATCACCACCGTCTCCATCATCCAGTTCGGCTGCTTCCACGATGTGTTTCGCCTTTTCTGCGGAGTCTTTTTTGTCTTTATTTTTAGAATCTTTAGCCAATTTTTTCCATTCCCGGTTTTATGCTTTTGCTAACGTGAACATCCTTGTATTACAGCGTTATTCAAACAATATATTCAATAGAAAATTTTCCCCAAATTGAAAAACGGATACAACATGTCGGATAAACCAGTTACCTCTCTTGCGACCATTCGCGATATTCTGAGTAAAATTCCGGGCCCGGACGAAGACGCCGTCGCTATGGCGCAGGAAAGAGAACCCAATCTGACCAAACCGCCAGGATCGCTTGGCCGGTTGGAGGAACTGGCCGAGTGGCTGGCCGCCTGGCAGGGCCGCCATCCGCCTAAAGTCGACGTGCCGCGGGTATTGGTATTTGCTGGCAGTCACGGCGTTACGGCCCAGGGTGTTTCCGCCTACCCGGCTGAAGTCACCCACCAAATGGTGGCCAATTTCCAGGCCGGCGGCGCTGCCATCAACCAGATGTGCAAAACCCAGGATGCCGAACTGCGCGTTCTGGAAGTTGCCGTCGAAGTCCCCACCCGGGATTTTAGCCGCGAACCAGCTATGGACGATGCCGACTGCGCCGAAGCCATTGCGTTCGGTATGTCCGGTGTCGATCTGGGATTGGATGTTATCTGCGCCGGCGAAATGGGTATCGGTAATACAACGGCCTCGGCCGCCATGTGCCACGCCCTTTACGGCGGGTCCGCCGCCGACTGGGTCGGACCGGGCACCGGTGTCGAGAGCGACGCCCTCACAAATAAAATCCGCGTCGTCGAAGAAAGCGTCATGCTTCACAAAGCGGCGCTGACTGACGGATTGGAAGTACTCCGCTGCTTCGGCGGGCGGGAAATGGCGGCTATCTGCGGTGCAATTCTGACGGCGCGGGTGTCGCGCATTCCGGTGCTCCTGGACGGCTATGTCACCTGTTCAGCCGCCGCCGCGTTGCATGCCATGGACGAGAAAGCTCTCGACCACTGCGTCGTGGCCCATGTTTCGGCTGAGCCCGGCCACCGCCGCCTGTTGGAAAAACTAGATAAAAAACCCCTGTTCGACTTCGGGATGCGTCTAGGCGAAGGCACCGGCGCGGCGCTGGCTATCAGCATCCTCAAAACCGCTGTCGCCTGTCACACCGGCATGGCGACGTTCGAAGAGGCCGGGGTATCCGATAAGGAGTAACCTACGTCTTAAGCCGGCAGGTCGAAATCAACGTTGACCTGACCGGTGCCGGAACTGCCGAAGTAGTCACCTATCTGCTCCCCCTTACCGGTATAGCCATCCCAGCCTAATAGGCCGAACAGCATGGCCGTGTCGACCATGCCGCATTCGCCGTAACAGCGCTGGGCATAATCGGGCAGCATGGCGAGGAACTCCCTGGTCCGTCCGTCCCGCCAAAGTTCGAGCACCCGCAAATCGACCTGTTTGTTAAACTCTTTATTGACCTCAAATGCGCCTTCGATGGATTCGGAGTTGGGAAAAAACTGGTGGGAGAGTGAGCCGCTGGCGAACAGGGCGACCTTACGGTCGCTGTCTTTGATAGATTGAGCCAGAATTTCTCCCCATTTTCGGCCTTCTTCGATGCTGGCAAACTGATTGGCGGCGATGGGAACGACTTTAACCGACGCATCCGGGTTAGCGTGGCGCATGGGGATCAGTGTGCCGTATTCGAGCGTCAGATTGGGGTCTTCGTGAGCGATGGCGCGGTATCCAGCGCCTTCGACCGCTGCTACCAACTCTCGGCCGAACTCCGGATCACCTGGGTAGTCATATTTCATATCCCGGAGAAAATGGGGCAACTCCGGGCTGGTGAAATCACCTTGGAACCGTTCGTTAGCGTTCAAATGGAAGCCTTGATTAACTATCCAGTGGGCGTCGATAACGACGAAGGTTTCGGCGCCCCGGTTCCTGGCCCGGTTGCCCAGTTCCACCAACCCGTTGATGGCGTTGTCGCGGATGCCTTTGTGCTGTTCGTACATTTCAGACATCCAGATGGACGGCACATGGGTCACCTTTGCCGCCATGACTAATTCACCCATTGAGATCTCTCCTCTTAAACTTTTTTATTTTGAGCTCTACTATACACCGAGCTGGGGTACTTTGTGCTCATCCATGGCGATACAAATATTTTTTGTCTCCATGTAAAATTCAAAACTGTAATCGCCGCCATCCCGGCCAATTCCGCTGGACTTCATACCGCCAAAGGGCGCCGGCAGATGTCGGTTGTTCTCGGAATTCACCCAGATCATGCCAGCATCTAGGGAACGTCCCAGGCGATGAGCCCGGCCAACGTCACTGGTCCAAACATACCCGGCGAGGCCATAGCGCACATCATTGGCCAGCGACAATGCCTCCGCTTCGCCCTTGAACCGGATGGCCGTCAGAACGGGACCGAAGATTTCCTCCTGGGCGATCCGCATCTGATTGTTGGCGCCGGTGAATAGGGTTGGCTGGACAAAATTACCGCCATCGTAGATATCGGCAACGGCGCCACCGGATTGGATCTCAGCGCCATCTTCGCCGGCGATCTCGAAATAACTGGTTACTTTGTCGAAATGGCGACGATGGATCAACGGACCAATCTCCGTCGCCGGATCAAGGGGATGGCCGATGTTGAGCTTGGCGACCCGGGCAGCCAGCTTCCCAACGAATTCGTCGTGAATCGAGTCCTGTATTAAAACCCGGCTGGAGGACGTGCAACGTTCGCCGTTGAGGCTGTAGATCATGAACACCACGGCGTCCAAAGCCCGTTCCAGATCTGCGTCATCAAAAACGATCACCGGATTCTTGCCGCCCAGTTCGAAATGCACCCGCTTCAGCGTATCTGCACCTTGCTTCATGATCATGCTGCCGGTGGAGGATTCTCCGACAAAGGCGATGGCCTTGATAGCGGGATGCTCGGTCAGTACCTTACCGGCACTTTCGCCCAAGCCGTTGACTGTGTTGACGACGCCTTCGGGCACGCCGGCATCGGTCATGATCTCGGCCAGCAACATGGCCGACAGCGGGCTCCATTCAGCCGGCTTATGCACCACTGTGCAGCCTGCGGCCAAAGCGGGGGCAATTTTCCAGGTGGAGAGCATGAAAGGCGTGTTCCAGGGCGTGATGACGCCGATAGGACCGATAGGCTGGCGGACGGTGTAATTGATATGCTGTTCGGCGGGCATTGACATACCGGCCTTTGCTTCCGGCGCCTTGTCGGCGAAATAACGATAGTTCTCTGATCCGCGAATAGCTGCTTTACTCATAAACCGGAGAGGCTGGCCCGTGTCCATGCATTCGACAAAGGCAATTTCTTCCGCCCGCTCGACTATTTTGTCGGCTACATTGTGAAGAATGGCGCGCCGCTCGCTCCCTTTTATATCGCGCCAAGCTGGGAAGGCTTCTTGAGCGGCTGTCGCGGCGGCGTCGATATCGCCAGGACTGCCTGCGGACACCTGCCCGAGATAGGAGCCGTCCACCGGCGTCGTATTTTCAAACGTTTCGCCGGACTGGCCGTCGACTTGCTTACCATTAATAAAATGGCCAAGCGTTGTAGTCTTGTACGTTGCCAAATAACCTTCCGCTATCTGACAGTTTTTTTTCTGATCTTCAGAGATACGTTTATCCCGCATCCTTCCTCGCCTTCAGATAATCATGAATGTTGTTCTGATTAATACGGTTTTCGGGCAATTCAACCATTTCAAAGGACACCGCTAAGGGACATTTCTTAACCAGCGGCAACAAATGTTCGTCAATGGCGGCAAATATAAAATCCTGCGCTTTCTTCTTGGTAGCGACATCCCTACCCGGCCCCAGTTTCATGAGAACATGAACAAAGCCGTTATCCGGATGGCCGTCGGCGATACGGTAGTGATCGCGCCGCGCTGCCCTGGTCCGCATACCGCCGACGGGAAATACGCCTGAGTTGATTGCTGCGTTATGAACTTTTTCGATCAGTTCGTCCAATTTCAGCCGGTCTTCAATATTCGCCGAATATTCTATTATCGCGTGGGCCATGATCCCAACTCCGCCAATTTCTTTTTAAGTTGACAATTATCAATTATTATTTAACATGTTAATTAAATTACTTAAACTGTCAAGTCGCAATTTGCCTACTGAAGAGGAATTATCAAAATGCCGCACGGTCCCGACAGCCTGAAAGGCTCCATCCCACCCCTGATCACACCTATCAATAAGGGCGAGGTCAATTACGACGCTTATGCCGGGCTGGTCGAATTTCAAATCGACAAAGGCTCCCACGGTATTCTGGTCAACGGTACAACGTCGGAGCCTTCCACACTGACCGTCGAAGAACGAAACAAGATTGTCGACACGGCAATTTCTACCAACAAAGGCAGGCTGCCAATTGTTGTCGCATCAGGATCGCAATCACTGGCCGAGACCAAGGCACTGACCCGCCACGCTGCCGAAGCGGGCGCCGATGCGCTGTTGATCGTGACGCCCTATTATATCCGTCCGCCGCAGCACGGTTTGATCGAATATTACCTGGAAACCACCAAGGATTTTGATACGCCGTGGATGATTTATCACATTCCCGGACGGGCGGCGGTATCGGTGACGCTGGATACGGTGAAAGAACTGCAGGACAGATCCCCCACTTTCATCGGCATGAAGCACGCGGTGAACGATCTGGGATTCGTGTCGGAATGCCTGGACGCCTGGCCGGACTACAAAGTCTTCGTCGGCTTGGAGGAATTGAGTTTTCCCATGATGGCGGTCGGTGCCGTCGGCTTGATGAACGCTGTCGGAAATCTACGGCCCGATCTGCTGGCCGACATCTGCCAGGCAGTATGGGACAACGATTTTGCTTTGGGGCTGGAACTCCACCAACGGCTTTTTGAGATCAATCAATCGGTCTTTTTCGATACTAACCCCATCCCCATAAAATATATGATGAAACGTATGGGTGTTATTCCCGCCAACGAACATCGCCTGCCCATGGCGCCGGCGACGCCGGAACTGGAAAAGCGGCTGGATGGTGTTCTGGAACGAGCCAACTTGATATAGAGAGCCTGGCATAGGGAGACTGCAAGATGAAACTTATCAGTTTTGAAGTTGACGGCGTCCAAACCTACGGCGCGGTTACTGACGAAGGCATTATCGATTTGGGTATCCGTATGCGGAAGTATCCGTTGTTGCAGGATATACTGACCAAAGAAGCCCTGCCCAAGGCGCAAAAAATCATCGACCGCGGCATCACCGATTTCGAAAAGGAAGATATCGAACTTCTGCGCCCAATCCCTTATCCAGAAAAAATTGTCTGCATTGGTGTCAATTACGGCAACCGAAACGAAGAATATAAGGATGGTTCCGACGCTCCCAAATTTCCCAGCGTATTCATGCGCACACCGAATTCTCTGGTGCCGCATGGCGAACCCATCATGCGGCCGCCGGAATCGGAGCAGTTGGACTACGAAGGTGAAATTGTCATTGTCATTGGCAAGGGCGGCCGGCGCATTGGTAAGGAAAATTTCGCCGACCACATCGGTGGCCTGTCGATCATGAACGAAGGCACTTTGCGGGACTGGCTTCGCCACGCCAAATTCAATGTGACCCAAGGCAAGAACTTCGCCGCAAGCGGGTCCTTCGGGCCGTGGATTGTAACGGCGGATGAAATTGCAGGCTATGACGACATTACCGTAAAAACGCGCGTCAATGACGAAACCCGCCAGGATGACACAACGGCGAATATCATTTTTGATTTCAGCTATATCATCAGCTACCTTTCAACCTTCATGGAGCTAAAACCCGGCGACGTTATCGCCACGGGCACACCCACCGGGGCCGGCGCCCGCTTCGATCCACCAAAATGGCTTGTTCCAGGTGACGAGGTCGAAGTGGAAATATACGGCGTCGGCACGTTGAGGAATACGATCGAAGACGAATTACCCGCATGACGGATCCCACCAGCGACAATACCCGCAAGATGAGGGACTTTTCGCGCTCCCTGCCCATGGCCCTACTCAGGGCGCGGGAAGCCGTAATGGAGCGCTTCCGCCCAAATTTGCGAGCCAACGACGTTACCGATCAGCAGTGGCGCGTCCTGCGTGCACTCTACGATCACGGGGCCATGGATTTGGGCGACTTGGCGGAAATCTGCTGCCTGCTGAAACCGAGCCTCAGCCGTATCATCCGCGATCTGGAAACGCGCAACCTGCTGCTGCGCAAAGTCGATCAAAAGGATCAGCGCCGCTCGGTCGTGTCGATCAAATCCGGGGGGCGAATATTAATTGAGAAGGTTGGGCCCCATTCGGAAAAAAGATACAACGAAATTGCCAAACAATTTGGCAGCCAGGAACTTGATGACCTATACAGCAAACTTGAAAACCTGATCGAAACGCTGGAACGCCTGGACAATGAAAAAGGGGCCTAATAAATCAGCCCCTTTTTATATAAACCGGAAATCAGTCAGGTGGTGTAAGGCGCGCCAGTATGGGCGTTTTCCTCGACATTGACCCGTCCGAAAACATAGGCGCCTACACTGCCCAAGACCAGCCACAACAATAGAGATGATAACATGGTTATCATGACGAATTGAGCGGCCATTTCCGGCGGCGCCGAACCCATTTCACCAACTGCCGGATGGGGCGCGCCGATGACATGCGGGATGATCAGCAAAACAATGGCGACACCGCGCCAGGACCAGCTTTTTGAAAAAGCCAGTAAGGAAAGTGCAGCGATCGCCGCAATGGCCGTTCCCAGCCACCAGGTCTGACGCGCCAGCAAATCAGCCGCTGCGGCACCCGGCAATTCCGCCGGCAAACCCAGTCCGGGAAGAAAGGCGAAAGCGGCAAATCCAGCACCGCCCCAAAGCAGCCCTTGCACCGGTCCGATCTTCCGGCCATAGAGCGTAAACGCCGTCGCCAGCAATAATCCAAATCCAATGGTGGTCAATACGTTCGCCAGTAAAGTATAAAGTTCGCGTTCGAGGCCCCTTTCGGGCTCAAAGGAACCATGAAAATGACTACCCTGAGCTTGGGTACCGTGATCATGAGCCACGCTTTCCCGGACCTGCGCCATTTGTTCGTGGGAGTGCACCGTGTTTCCACCCTGGTGGGCATGGGTAATACCGTTGGGATGACCATGAGGGACAGCATTGGCTACCGCTTGCCCATGATCGTGGTACAAATTTCCATCCGCATGGGTATGGCCAACACCGTCAGGATGGAAATGAAGAACGGAAGCCGCCGGGATCGAGGGGCTTGATGGATTTTCAAACATCTCTGCTTTGGCAATGAGCGGCTGCACAGTAAAGAAATTCACGAGTGTCATAACGACACCAGCGATAGTTCCGGAGACGAGCCCCGTCAGCAACAATCTTTGTAACATGGCGTTCCCTTTAGTGGCAGGGGAAGGAATTAGCGTGCCTGGAATCGTGCGCGAGGTTGTGGACCAAATCAGAATTGGCAAAGCCGACACCAATCAGAATGAAGGACCCCAACAAGCCACCAACAACGGCAACTGCTATTCTTTGCGAAAGAGAAACAACCTGATCGGCTGTTTGCTCAGTTTTGGTAATTACTTTTGCGTCGCTCGACATGGATCACCCTCCGTGGTTATCACGAGCCCCGGCGGGGGTTTAAATTAGGATACTAGGCTCCACCGGGCTGATGGCCGGTTCCTGACTCGCAAAGCCTACAGTTATGCTTTGCCCACAGTTGCGGGGGCAGTAGCGGCATAGCCAATTGATGGCGCACCGCATTCCCAATTCATTCCCCAGTCCCTGCGGACTGGGAGATACCATCAATTAAATGGTTAAACGGGAGAGGTGGCTAAGTCAATTTAAAAAAATGAAATCACGCATTAAATTCTGGAATATCCGGTTTGCTCCCCCAGACGCAGAAGGATTCCGGCTCCATGGGGAACTGGCGTGGCCGGTAGTTTTCCTCATCGTCGATGATTTTGCGGTCGCTGTTAGAATATTCGAATACCATGCCGTCATGGCCCTCAAAATAGAGGAAATAGCCTTCCGACGTGGCATGGCGACCAGGTCCGAAGACAATTTTGATTTGCCGTTCCTGAAGAAAATAGAATGAGCGCATAATATCGTCAAAGCTTTCCACCTGGTGGTTGATATGCTGGACCCCGGGCTTGGTGGTCGGAAACAGAGCCATTTGATGATGAACGCTCTTCATGCGCAACAAGGGGGCCGGACCGATCCAGTCACTGACCCGAACATTGAATAGGCTGGTCCAGAAATCTTCATCCTGCTTTGTGTCGGTGGAATTGACCCCAATATGTCCGAGACTGATAACGCCGCAATCCCGGGATGGGAAGTAGCGCCGGTTGGCGTCGTGGGGGCGGACCAAAAGTTCAATATTGTTCCCTGTAGGATCCTGAAACTTACAGAAATCTTCGACCGAACGGTCTCGACATTCTTCTTCCGTACCTCTGATGCAAGCGTGACCGGCAGCATCTAAAGCTGCCATGGCCTCATCCAGACCGTTCCAGTCTTTCATCTCCAACCCGATGGCGTGGTCACCGGGGTCGCCGTTAAAATAGCACAGGGAATGATGCTGTTTGCCGCTTCGCAGATAAAGCCGGTCTTCAGTGCGTTCAATGGGCTGCATACCGACGATATCGGTGGTAAATCGCTCGGCGCCGTCGAGATCGCGGGTTCCCAGCCTGATATAATAAAGGTCCCTCAGCCCAATCATATTACTTTACCTTGTTCCAATTATGCCGCTTCCAGCCCTAACCAAGCTGGCGCATTACCGCCCAGCATCTTAGCCTTGGCACTATCATTCAGCGTCGGTGCCGTCCGGATGAGCTCACCCATTTGAATCTCACCCAAGGGGAACGGATAGTCTGTGCCAAACATGATCCGATCCTCACCCATTACTTTGGTCAGCAACTCCAGCGCATCATGATTGAATACGGCCGAGTCCACATAAAACCGGTCCACATAACTGGACGGCGGATTGAGGCAATCGACGCGGACAATATCACGTTCCCGCCAGGCATTATCCACCCGTCCCAGCAAAAAAGCAAAACTGCCGCCGCCATGGGCGAAACAAATCCGGAGAGATTTTGGAATTCGCTCAAAAGCACCCGAGAGAATTAGCGACAAAATGGAAAGCTGGGTTTCCGCCGCCATGGCCACCAGCCAGGGCAGCATGTACTTTTTCATTCTATTGCCGCCCATCATGTCCCAGGGATGAACGAGAACAGCAGCCCCAACTTCGGCACAATGCTGGAGAAACGTGATTAAGCCTTCATCGTCCATATCGATATCATTGACATGATTGCCGATCTGCACGCCGAGATGACCGTCCTCCATGGCGCGGGAAACAACTTTGCAGGCCAAATCGATATCCTGAAGGGGCACCTGCGCCAACGGTAGCAGCCGTCCGCCGGAACCGCCGCACATTTCCAAAGCAGCGTCATTAAAAATATAGGCGCATTCGGCAGATTGATCCGCCGGCCTACGATAGGCAAATAAAACCGGCGTTGAACAGATCACCTGCTTGTCGACGCCGTGCTGGTCCATTTCTTCGATCCGCCTAGAAACATCCCAGCAGGCATCGTATATGGGCCGGAATTCCTTTTCGCCGACCATCACCGTGGCTTTACCGTCGCCGTGGTGCTTCATCCACGGCCAGTCCGGCGTGCCGAATTTTTCCGCCAGATCCGGCCAGTTCTCGGGAAAGAAGTGGGTGTGCATGTCGATGACGGGCCCGAGACCACTACTTTCAGAACTCATATGACGACCCACCCTTCGGGCGGCTTACCCTTTCCGGGATGGAGCGTGCCGCACTTGGCGCAAGTACGCGCCTCCTCATCTTCATGGTAGGCTTCGTAAATTTGCGGCAGTTGGGAAACAATACCGCTGGGATCGGCCAGTTCAACTTCGACCCGGTGAACTCTCTCACCGCATTCGAAACAAAACCATTCAAACCCTTCTTTCATGCCGGCCTGACGGGCGCCTTCGACGACAATACCGACTGAACCCTCCTCGGGGCGCTGAGGCGCGTGGATGGTATGGGGCGGCAGCATGAATACTTCACCCTCGTTAATGCGCACGTCATATATTTCGCCGCCATCGGCGATCTTTAAAATCATGTTACCGCGCCTCTGATAGAACCACTCATCGACCGGGTCATCGTGAAAATCGACCCGTGTGTTGGGGCCTCCGACGACCATGACGATCATATCGGACCCATGATGCAGCAGCTTGTTATTAACCGGCGGCTGAAGTTGGTCCTGGTTTTCTTCGATCCATTTATCGAAGTTAAACGATTTCAAACGGGGATGAGACGCCATCTGTTGCTCCTAAAATCATGTAATTTATAAAAGAATTGCATGGAGCAGATATAACGTCCAATGAAATTAATTTTCCTGAATATAATTTTTATTTATATCTACCGGTGCATTTGAGATCAATTATTAATATCATAAATCAGCTGCAACGGCACGTAGTTCCTGTATCAGTGCTTCGGCGGCGGGCGTCAGTGCGGCCTCCCGCCGTTTGGTGACACCAACGGACCCGACGGCATCGGCCAACCCAAGGGGCAATCTGGCGAGCATGCCATTCGCCATATCGTCCCGCACCGCCTGGGACGGCCAGACGCCGATCATATCAGTGGCGATCAGAAGATACCGGTTGCTCAGATAGGAGACGGATTCAATTGCCGGCACCGGCGGCTCTACCTCGGCATCATGAAAGCTTTTCTCGATCTGGCGGCGCAGTGTTGTTGTTTCGGGTGGCAGTATCCAGTCCCAGTTCAGAAGTTCCAGAAAAGCTAAATTGCTGCCTGATTTCAGAAGCGGGTGACCGTCCCTGACCACCAGCCAGACTGCTTCATCGGTCAATGTTTCCTGGCTCAGCCCCTTACGGTGGCGGAATTCCGGCAAACGGCCGACGACAAAATCCAGTTCGCCATCCTCGAGGGGCGCGGCCAATTGATCGTTGGTTCCCTGGACAATAGCGACCTGAACTTTAGGGCGGGATATTCGCAGGCGCTCAATAGCCGCCGGGAGCAGATAAGCCGAGGCTGCCAAAAGCGTACCGACCCGGACCCGGCCCCCGGAGCCCGATTGCAGCTCTGCCAATTCCTCCCCCGCGTAGCCGAGTTGAGCCAACACCAATCGTGCATGCCGTAGCAGTGTCTCTCCGTATATAGTCGGCTGGACTCCGCGATTGGAGCGTTTAAACAGTTCCAATCCCAAATCTTGCTCCAGGTCTTTGAGCGATTTGGTGACGGCAGGCTGGGTCAATCCCATTTGACGCGCCGCCGCCAGGATATTGCCCTGTTCGGCAACGGCAATGAGCAGCCTCAACTGGCGCAGCTTTATGCGGCTGAGCAGTTCGGGGGCAATGTTATCCGTAGGCATGGCAAAGCTTCCTTTATAGTGAACGCCGTCACTATAAAGGAAATTTATAACTAGTTACAAAATCGGTTTAGCCGTAAACGCCATATTCCCGGGTGAAGTCGAACATCATTTTGACATTCTCGGGTTTGGCTTCATCGGGAATGCCGACGCCGGCATCCATGATAAAGCCGCCGTCCTTACCGACCACGTCAATGAGTTTCTTGCAGAACTCTTTGACATCATCCGGCGTACCCGTGTTCATGATCGACACCGGTACCGAACCGCGGATGCAGACCCGGTCTTTCAGGACTTCCTTGGCCTTGAACGGATCGGTCCGTTCAAACCAGTAAATACATTTTCCTTCGGGCACATCGGAAATGACCTCCAGCCGCGATTCACAATCACCTTCCCAGAGGACGCAGGGGTAATATTCGTTGTCGATCAACTCGATCAGCACCTTGCGCAAGGATGGCCAGAAGAACTTGTTGAACTGATCCGGCGACATAAAGCCGTCCAGCCCCCAATGGAGCGGGATGAAGACGATCTTGCCGCGCAGACGGCTGGCGGTTTTCATCATATTGCGGGGTATGAAATCGGTCAGCGTGTCCATGATCTCCTGAATTTTATCCTCGTGGCGGAACATATCGAGCATGCCGCCCTTGGATCCGCGGAGATAGTCGGACACCACATCGTAGGGCGCGTGCCCGCTGGCCACGTTAGCAACGGGAAAGCCCAGTTCCTCCATCTCGGCGATAAAGGAGAATGCTTCGCCCAGCATTTTCTGCATTTCCTCGCCAGCCTTGATCATGGTTTCAAGCGCCTTGCGGACCTGTGGGTCGGCCAGGAAGGCCATGGAATGCATGACCCGAGTGAAATAGACCGAAGGGAATTCGGGCAGATTGGCCAGGGGTTCTAATTCACCGGCGAGGCGGGGGAGGTATTTCCGCAAATAGAAGCCCGTGGGGTCATTCATGAACTCGTCATATTCGCCGGCTTCCATATATTCGCGGTCGATATATTGAAACGGCTGATTGGGGCCGAGATTACCGTCGCCGGGCCACTCCAGCTGCTTATAATCCAATATTTCCATAGTCGGCCCGAGGGACAGCATCAAATGACAGGGCACGTAGGCGTCCGGCTGCAGATCCAGGATCACCGTTCGCATGGCGTTGGAAAGGCCCTTGTAATCGTACATGGCCTGTTCGCAGGTCATGCCGGCATTTCGAGCCGCCCAGAAGGTTGAAAAAAGAAATGAAGGCACCCGGTCGGGGACCCTTAATTCCACGGTGTCGTAGATGCGCTTTTCGCGCTCTCCCAGTAATTCAGCGCCTGATTTCTGCTGGCCGTCCATTTTTCCCCTCCCTCAAAATAAAAATAGGCGAATATCAAATTCATGGTTCACCAATTGTAGCGGCGGGTCAAGGCGGGGACTGTCCACCGAAAGAATGACACGGTATTGATAATCGCGCCGAATTCGCGAAAGAACGGCTAAAGCAGATTCTTGCCGCCAAACCGGTCTAGCCATTTATCGATGACTTCCGGATTGTAAACATGCTCCGGCACCTCACCTCGAAGGGCGGCCAGGACATGATCAGTGGCCCAAGGGATAGCTGTCGTTAAACCGGCTCCGATATTGAAGGTAACAACGTGGGGCGAGACCAAAATTTTATCACCAAGACCAAGCAAGGGTGACTGCGCCGGGACCGGTTCTTCTTCAAAAACATCAATGGCGGCGGCGGCGATGCAGCCTTGATCCAGTACCTCAAACAATGCGTCGCCGTTGACGACCGGACCCCGGGACGTATTCAGAAGAACGGCTGTTGATTTCATTTTTCCTAGCTGTTCGGCACCGATCATTCCCCGGGTTTCCGCCGTCAAGTTCGTGTGGAGAGACACCACATCGGATTCCCGGAGTAACGTATCCATGTCGACCCGGTCGACGTTGTGATGGATAAACTGCTCATCGCCCTTGTAGGGGTCACAGGCGATCAACCGCACCCGCCAGGGGGCCAGCAGATCAGCCAAGCGGGAACCGATGCGTCCCAGCCCGATAATGCCGATGGTCAATCCTTCGTAACCGTCTTGGCGCTTCCCTAGAAATTGGCCCGTCAAGCTGGCATCCCGCCAGCCGCCTTCTTTGACAAAGCGGTCGCGCTCCCGCACCTTTTTCAATAGCGCCAGCATCATGGCCATGGCACCTTCGGCGACTCCGGACCAGTTGGCCTCCGTCGGACAGTGGGTCACCAGAATGCCCATTTCCGTCGCCGCCTCCACATCGACATCGTCGGTGCCAACAGTGTATTTGGCAACGATCCGAAGATCCTTGGAAACCTGCATAACCTCGCGCGTTATGGGAATGCGCATAATGGCGACGCCCATCAGGGCCGCCGTACCCTTACCAATTTGACCGGCGATATCGAGATTGCCATCAAGCTTGCTCCAGACAATATCGCCGAGCTTGAGGTCAATACCCGCCGCTGTCAGGCGCTCATGTGATTTGCCAGTCTGATCAACCGGCGTGTAGATGAAAACTTTGGGGCTGGACAAATCGGCACCTCGACTTAAATCAAAATTCGGCTATTTGGCGGATAGGTAGGCCATATTGAGCTCGCGGTCTTCGTCTTCGTCGAGAATTTCATCAAGTGCCGGCAGAAAACCCATTTCTTCCTTTTGCACGTGAAAGACTTCCCGTTCCACCATTTCCATACCGGCTTTGCGGAATTCATCCCAGCTGTCGGCCGTAAAGCCTTCCTTCAGGGCGGCGCGGGCCAGTTCCGTTATCTGGGTGGCGATGGGGCGGATGATTTCATGTTCGCCCTGCAGCATTTCGGTGATGGCCGGGTTAACTTCGGCGGCGAAGCGGGGAAACAAATGCTCTTCCTCAAAGGCGTAGTGGCCTTTAACCTCGGCTTCCATGGTGGTCACCAGATCGGTTAGCAGGTTACGGAAATCGCCGCTAGTGGCATCGGGCACACTGCCGTGCTTGGGACCCAGGGCTGTTTCCAGGCGCTCCAGCAATTGCAATGTAGCCATATGGTCTTCGTGGAGAGATTTGCAAAGTTCGAGTTCTAAATCGTGCATAATAATTCCTAGTGATGTGACAAAATTTGATCAGCTTTCTGACTCGGTCGGGGCTGGTACCGCGTCTACATCTTGGTGATAGGCCATAAAACTGCGAGCTACCGAAACAATGTACCAAGCAAATAACACGGCGCCGATGCCGCCGATCACAGCGCCAATTAAGATAGGCAGGGATTGATCCATTGCAATGCCGCCGGTGACTAACACAAAGGCCAACCCGTGACAAATGGCATGTGACTTGAGGGTCGTTTCATCCCCCAGTTCAGACAGGCGCGGCGGCTTTTTCGTCTTTTTCGACATATTCATGGCCGCCAGAAACGGAACGATCCGCTGCAGAATACCCAACAGAAATGTCATCAGCCAGCCGATCAATATTATTGCACCGAAGAGTGCCGGTCCCTGTTCGCCCAGCCTGTCGAAGGCCTGCAGCCCGCCGGCGATCAGACTGACAACAAGCATAATCCAACCGGCTTTCACCACCACAAAAGAAAGACCCAGGTTCTTGCGCATACCTGTCTTCAAGCACCACAGCATGCCCTGGATATGCAACAGAACTGAGAGCAGCCCGGCCAGTACAGCAACAGCGATCAGTTCCTCGACATTCGCTATGACCCCAGCGACGGCCAAAATCAGACCTGTCGGCGCCAGCCACAGGGCGATTTGCTGATTGCGGGCGGGCGGGCTTTTGGAGAGGGCGAACATGGGCACCAGGATATTACTGAAACCCATCAACAACATGCCCATGAACCCGAATACGGCTAAAATCAAATGGCTGGTGGCGATGGCCTGATGATCGGGCAGAAAACCGTGGACAAAATCCTCCAGCAAAAGCAATCCCAATATCACCAAGGCCAGTAAAGACACCAGGGATAACCAGGCGAAGCGGACCGGTATTTTCAATTTCTTCGAGCGGCGCAGCAGATCGGCGAGGGAGAAGCCGAAAATCAGCAATGCTAGGCCTGCCAGCATGCCACCCCCATGCATAATCCATCGATCAGATAAATTAAGGCCGGTGAAAAAAATTAAAGTCCCGGGCAGAAACAGCCACCAAGCGGCTTGCGTCGGCCACAAAGACCGGTGCGCCAGGCCGGTGGCCACCGGTGTCAACTGTGAAGCCGCCCCCATGATGGTCATCGCGAAAACGCCGAGGGTAAGTACATGAATGGCCGAGAGTATCGGGCCCGGCCCACCCGTGAAGCCGGCAACATCTTCATAGGAAAATCCTATGGTGACCCAGAAGAAGAAATGAAACACCGCAGCCGCCAGAAAAAACCGGAAGGGCAGTGACGGCGGCAAGAGGCGCAACTGGGCGCCCATGAGAATAGTACCGGGATTAACGTCCTGGACCATTGCTGGTTGTCTCCGTTGTTTCTTCTTTCTGAGGTTAATCCGAATTCGGGCGGAATAGTCGGAGGCGGATTTCGTCCGCGTCGCCATCCAATCGTTCCCAGTCCCAGTTTCGTTCGTTCAACTCCGGATACAAATAAACCGGGTCTTGTTCAAGATGAACGATCACTTCTTTACTCATTCCGGGCCGGTCGAGCAAACTAAGAATGAAGACCAAAGGTCCCGGCGGCGCCAATCCCCTTAGATCGACGTGAAGCAATTTTTCCTCATTCCAGGTTTTCGGTTCCTGGCCAACGGTATCACCCGACCCGTCTGCAACATCTTCCGAGCGAAACAAAATTTGCCAATGATCCGGTTCAATTTGTTCGCCGTAACTGGCATAGCCTCTGGCAGCCAGAAGCCGGCGCAGCGGTTGGGGGTCGAATAAAGCTATAACGGCAAAATTTTCATCCAACCTCAGCTCTGACATAAAATTCATAATTTGTTCAAATGGGTCCGTACCGCTGGCCAAAGTCGGCCGCACATCCAGCCGGGCGACGCTTTCAAAAGCGGCGGGCTGAGCCCAGTCGGGCTTGATTTCATTTTCTGTGGTTTGATCAGCAGGCATTGGTTCCTCGTCACGTTTAAATCGGATAAATTTCCGGACGGATCAAGTCACAATGAAATGAATTTTAAATGCGGCGGCTTGAGACCTGACAAGGGCGCTTGATATTTGCGGTCTCTTCCTTTCAAATCACCTCTAACATTCTGCCTTAAAAGAGTTATTGAATTTGACCAAATTTATTACCGCCAAAGAAGCTGCCAGACTTCTCCTGCCGGGCGCCACCGTGTTTATCCAGGCTGCCAATGGCGAGCCGACCGATCTAACCGCAGCCATCGCTGAAGACGACCAGTCGGGGCACGGCGTTCACTTTACGGCGATTATGTTGCCGGGCGTTAACCATACGGACCCGGCGTCATTGGGTGTCGACGCCAAGGCTATCAGCTTTTTTATCACGCCGGAGACAAGCCGGTCCTTCAAAGACGGGAAGACATCCTTCATCCCGCTTTCCTATAGCGGCATCACACGATATTTTTCCGATTATGACGGTTTCGACTTCGCCCTTATCCAAGTGTCCCCGCCGGATGCCGACGGCAACTGCAGCCTCGGATCGTCAGTCGATTTTGTCCCTCTGATCTTATCCAAATCGAAAACTTTGATCGCCGAGATCAATGAAGCCATGCCGCACCTGCCCGGCAGCCCCACCATTCTGCTCGACAGCATCAACTATGCCGTTAAAACCGATCATCCTCTTGCCGGGTTTGCAGAGCCTGCCGTCAATGAAGATCAGAACGCCATAGGCCGATTGGTAGCCGATCTTGTCAGCGATGGCGCGACCATAGAAACCGGTATTGGAAAATTACCGACAATGGTGCTGAAAGCGCTGGGAAGTAAAAACGATCTCGGCGTTCATTCGGGCATGGTCTCCGACGCCATGGCGGACTTGATCAGTAGCGGCGTGATAAACGGCACCCGGAAAAATATTGATACAGGCAAAGTGGTCACCGGCGTTGCCCTCGGCTCTACTCGACTACATGAATTTATCCGCGGACGCGACGATATTCTGTTCCGACCAGCCTCCTACACCCACAACCCAGATATTCTCAAGCAAAACGACACTTTCGTTGCCATCAATTCCGTTATCGAAATTGATTTGTTCGGGCAGATTAATGGCGAGACCATTGGCGGCAAGCAGGTGGGCGGCCAAGGCGGCTTGGCGGATTTCATGAAGGGCGCCAAGCTGGCCAAGTACGGACGGTCCATTGTGGTTCTGCCCGCCAGCGCCGCCAAAGGAACCGTCTCCAAAATTGTTCCGAAACTGGATGTCGTCACCTGCCCCCGATCTGACGTTGACTATGTCGTCACCGAGCACGGTGTTGCCGATATTCGCTACAAGAATCCAGACGACCGGACAGCTTCTCTCATTGATATTGCCGCACCAGAATTCAGGGATGAACTCAAAGCGGCTTGGAAAACTTGGAGATCAGACTAAATTTCTGAATTACTTTTTGTGTTTTTCCAGGGACGCCAATACGCGGTCCGGTGAAAAGGGCAGGTCGTGGAGGCGGATGCCGATGGCGTCGTAAATCGCCGCACCGATAGCGGCAATGACACTGGCCAGGGCACCTTCACTGCCTTCCTTGGCACCGAACGGCCCGTTGGGGTCTCGGCTTTCGATTATCCTGACCTCGATTGGCGGTGATTCGGAGATAGTCGGTACCCGGTAGTCGAGGGCATTGGCCTGCAACGGCAAGCCGTTGAGATAATTGAGTTCTTCACTGATGGCCTGCCCGACGGCCATCCAGACCTGGCCTTCGATCTGTCCCTCGACGGCCAACGGATTAATGGCAAAACCGCAGTCGAGCGCGGTCCAAAGCTGATCCACCGTGACCACCCCCATCTCTTCGTCGACGCTGACCTCGGCCACCGTGGCGCCGAAGGAAAATCCCATAGACGGCCCAACGGCAGAGCCCCTGAATTTGACGGTGCCCTGATATTCCTTAGGCACCGTAAAGGTGCCCTTGACGGTAATCGTGCCCGTATCCACCAGTGCCTGAGCCACCACGTCGGCGAAGGGAATACCCGGATCCTGGCTGCCGGCAACGCGGTAGACTTCACCCAAACATTCGATATCTTCCAGCCGGGCATCAAGTTTTTCCGCCGCCGCGGCCACCAGAATTTCTTTCAGGTTTTCTGCTGCATCGATGGCCGCATTACCGCACATGAAGGTAATCCGAGATGAAAAGGCGCCATTATCTTTGGGCGTGACAGCGCTGTCGGACTCAATAATGCGGATGCGTTCGATATCAACACCAAGCACGTCCGCCACCGACTGTACCAGGATGGTCGATGATCCCTGCCCGATGTCCGGTGCACCGGTGAAAACGGTAATGCCGCCGTCAAAATCCAATTTCAGGTTGATCAACGCATGAGGCTCGCCCGTCCGGTGCACGGGCTTCGGTGCGCCCGACAGCATGTGGGAGCAACCCATGCCAAGCCCTTTACCTTTGGGCAATTTGCCGAAACGCTCTTTCCAGCCGGAGGCCTCTTCCACCCAATCGAGGCATTCTGGCAGGCCGTAAGAATTGATCTTGACGCCGTTGATGGTTTCAAAAGGCACGGTCAGGAGGTTTTTGCGCCGGACCGCAAAGGGGTCCAGGCCCAGTTTTTCCGCCATTTCGCTCATCAGGGTTTCGAAAGCGAAGCGGGTGGCAATGGTGCCGTGACCCCGCATCGGTCCGCAGGTGGGCAGATTGGTGAACATCCGGTTTCCCCGGTAGCGGAACGCCGGCATTTCATAAAGACCATTGATAGCAGCTCCAGCGTAGAGGATGGTAATTATGCCATAGCTGGAATAGGCCCCCCCCGCCTGCACAACGTCAGCGCTGCAGCCGGTAATCCCGCCGTCTTTTTTCATCCCCAGCGTAATGCTCAGTTCGGATTGCGGCCGTCCCCGATGGGTAAGGAAGCAATCCTCTCTGGTTTGTTCAAGGCGGACCTTACCGCCTGCCGCCTTAGCCAACATGGCGGTGATGATTTCGAAGTTGAGGGCTTCTGCCCGGGCACCGAACCCGCCGCCGACGAATGGCTTGATGAGGCGAATTCGACTGCGATCCATGTCCAGGCATTGGGCCAGCATCAAATGGAGGTAATAGGGAACCTGGGAAACCGACTGCAACGTCAGCCACCCCCGGTCCGGATCATAGTCGGCAAGGGCTGCATTGCGTTCCAGCTGCATGTGATTAATTTCGGTACTGCTGAAGGTTCCTCTGAAAACCAGATCGGCATCCGCGAATCCGCCGTCCACATCACCCAATTCGTAGGACTGTTCACGCAGCAGATTTCCCGGCTTTTCTTCATGGATATCGACGGCCCCAGGCTGACTAGCCTCCTCTGGTGTGAAATAGGCAGGTAGTTCTTCGACGTCGACCGTGATCAGGGATAGCGCCTTTTCAGCCGTCTCATCGTCAACAGCAGCAACGGCGGCAATGGGATCGCCCTTGTAGCGCACGCGCTCTTTGGCCAGGGCATATTCGTCCTCGGTAATCGGCAAAATTCCGAACGTCGATAGGCAGTCGTCGCCGGTGAGGACAGCGGCAACCCCCGGCAGCGCCCGGGCGGCGCTGATTTCAATATTACGAATATTGGCATGTGACCAGCGGCTGCGAAGAATCTTACCAACCAAGGCACCCGTGGCGTCCAGATCGGCCGTGTATTTAGCGCTGCCTGTTACCTTATCAATACCGTCGATCAACGGAGTGGGAACGCCCACAGCCTTGTTCATGCTCGTTTCGGCAATGCCCATTTACTTTTCAGCCCCCCAGCTGCTGAACGGTTATACAGTCGCCTGCTGCCGCCGGGAAATCAATCCTTCAAAAAAGGCATCGGCGCGATTTTTCATTTGCGCCTCGGATACCACATGCGGATCCATCAGGTCGGATTCAAAAAACAGCGTCGGCAATCCTATTTTCTCGGCGATATAGCGGCGTTGGTCGGCCAACCCGGTTGATACCGTACGGCAGCTCTTAATGGGATGATAAACCACACCGTCCAGCCCGAATGGTTTAGCCGTGTCTTCCAGCATCAACGCCTGATGAAACATGCTGTCCATGGCTTCCCGCACCATCAGCAACTGGCCTTCGGCGTAGCTTTCCAACGGCCGGTCGAGGTCGAAGAGGTAACCGGTGCACGATCCGCCCGACCCGTACCATAGGTAAGACGACGTTACGAAGACACCGCCCCAGTCGGAGAACATGTTGTTAAAGCTGCGGAAACTGGGATAACAAGGCGCCCCCACAAAGGCGAGGCGGAATTGCTGGTCAAGGGTCTCAGTACCCTCTTTCTTTTTCTCCTGAATGCCGATTTGGTTCTCGACCCGATATTCCATCTCCTCCACCAGGTCTTTGAAATAGGCGGCTCCTTCCGGCAGACCACGAAAACCATTGGCCACACCCAAATATATGGTGCCGTCGGTCAGAGCGTTGAATACGGCCGGTGAGTTCTGGTTCAATTCCTGGACTCGTTGCCAGCCGAGACTCATTTCGTTGGCGTACCCTAGGGTTTCCCGGAATTTGTCGATATCGAATTTCTTGCCGGTTACTGTCTCACAGGTTTCGATCAGTTCCTTGACCTGGCCTTCGACATATTTGGCTTCATAGGCGAAATCCTCGCTACCCGGCTGGCTTTTGATACCGGTGCCGCGCGTGCCGGGAAAATCGAAGGTTACCATGGGGGCATCATACATGCGCTCCCATATTTCCGCCCATTTGATGTAGGTGTTACAGCCGTTGGTAGCGACCATAATATTGGGGATTGGCACCTTGCCCATGGGATGATCGCCGCCGCGCAATTGCAGGGCCACATCGGCTTTCACGTAACCGCAGATATCGGGTGAATAGCCGAAATCCTCGGCCTCGTTGAGATAATCGCGGGAAACGCCGCGGATTGCGGTCTGCAGCGCGTTGACCTCGGGAAAACTGACCGGCATGTCAAAAGTCTTGAAGACTTCATTCATACTGCCCAGAACAAAGACATAGGCAGCGCCCTGCTTTTCCTCGGCCGCGCGGCTAAGGTCGCCAAACCAATTGCGGAACAGCTTGGCACCGTCCCTCATACCTCTGCCAACAAGTTTGCTTTTATCGGCTGTCATTCATCGTCTCCCGAACCATCTTTAGGAACTAATATATAAACAACATGCAAATGCATATAGTTCATATAGAGCGCCTATTAACCCTGAAAGTCAATTAAAAAAACTTGCATTTGCATATACCTCGCTGGTAACACATAGCATGCCTGATGATCAAAAACCTAATAGTGAAGAGCCTGCCGGCCAGGATACTCGCTATAAGTTCAGGGATCGATTGCTGCCCCATCTGCTGGCGCGTGCTAGTCATAGTTTAAGCGAAAAGTTCATGGCTGAAGTGAGAAAACGCGGCTTCACCGCCCGGCAATGGCGGGTCATGGGAAGTCTCTGGGACGAAGACAGCATGACCTTGACCGAGCTATCGGACATTGTGTTTTGCGAGCAATCAACGACGACCCGTTTGGTGGAACGGTTGGTGGAGCTTAAATTATTGGGCAAGCGGCCAGAAGAAAGCGACCGCCGCAAATCTCATATTTTTCTCACCGATGAAGGTCGGCGGCAGATCGGCGAACTGGTCAAACTAAGCGAGCAGATTGAGAAGGAAACTGCCGAATTGTTTGGCGTTGGCCGGATCAATGAAATGAAACGGCAATTGCATAAAATGATCGACCATTTAAAGACTTAGCAAGAGTTAGCGGGAGGGGACCATCAATTCAGCTATAGATAAAAACGGAAAAGCTTCCGCATGAACGCTTTTCGCTTTGACATCTGCCGGTTACCGCCGGTAGCCGAAGAACTGCGCCAGGAAGTACGAGAATTTTTCGGCACAGAACTGAAGCAGAAGAAACAGGTTCAGAGAGCCACCTCCTGGGATGGCTTCGACCAGGAATTCAGTCTGAAAATGGGCGAAAAAGGTTGGATCGGAATGACCTGGCCGCGTGAATATGGCGGCCACGAAAGATCGGCATTGGAACGGTATGTGGTGCTGGAGGAAGCCCTAGTTGCCGGTGCTCCAGTATCCGCCCATTGGATCGCCGACCGCCAGAGTGGACCGCTTCTGCTGCGTTTCGGAACGGAAGAACAACGGCTGAAAATTCTGCCGGGCATTGCCAAGGGTGAATTGGTTTTCTGCATCGGTATGAGCGAACCGGATTCCGGTTCCGACCTGGCATCACTTAGGAGCCCAGCTAAAAAAACCGATGACGGCTGGGTTCTGAACGGCTCAAAAGTATGGACCACCAACGCGCACGAGGCTAACTACATGATCGGCCTGTTTCGGACTTCTACCGATCCCAACAACCGGCGTGGTGGTCTGTCTCAGTTTCTTATCGACATGAATACGCCGGGTGTGGAAACCAATCCCATCGTTGATTTACCGGGGCGTGAGCATTTCAATGAGGTCGTGTTCAACGGTGTCCACATCACCGACGACTGCCTGATCGGTACCGAGGGCGGCGGCTGGGACCAGGTTACGGCCGAACTGGCCTACGAACGATCCGGCCCGGAACGATATCTCAGTTCATTCCAGATTCTGCTGGCGCTGGTAGACGTTTTGAAAGAGAATTCCAGTGATCGGGGAGCCTTGGTGATTGGCGAATTGATGGCCCGATTGGCCACCCTCAGAACCATGTCGCTGTCCCTCGCCGGCATGCTTGAAGAGGGCCTGAACCCGGGTCTGGAAGCCACGGTGGTTAAAGATCTGGGCACTGGATTCGAGCGGACCCTGCCGGATATCGCTCAGTCCCTGATAGATTTGGAACCCGACCCAGAAAGCGGATCGGACTTGCAGCAAATGCTCGCTTTATTGATCCAGGCGGCACCGTCCTATTCCCTCCGTGGCGGCACCCGGGAAATTCTACGGGGCATCATTGCCCGGGGGCTCGGCCTAAGATGAGTAGCGAGATGGCCATCCTTTTGAAGCAAACTGTCACCCGTCTGTTCGGTGATCTGGTGACGGAGAAAGTTTTATCGGACGCCGAGAACGGTGTTTGGCCGGAAGACCTTTGGGCGGCACTGGAAGAAAACGGCCTCACGCAACCTTTGATCCCGGAGGAGCGTGCTGGGGTCGGCGCAACGTGGCGCGATACATATGTCATTGTCAGAGCTGCCGGATATTTTTCGGCACCTGTCCCCCTGCCCGAAACAACCGCCGCCGGCTGGCTGCTGTCGCAAGCGGGAATAGATGTACCGGAGGGTCCGATCGGACTTTGTCGGGCGACGGACGGGGTGGTTTTAAACGAAGAAGGAAAGCTAACCGGAAAGCTGCACCGTGTGCCCTGGGGTCGCCGGATCAATCATGTCGTATTTTCCGTGGCAGACCGGATCGTCATGGCGTCGACGGAAAGCTGCCGGTTGGATCACGGTGCGAATGTGGCGGGCGAGCCACGGGACGATCTGACCTTTGAAGATCAATCGGTCGAAACGGCAGTTGGTTCGCTTCCCGACGCAGCCGAACATTGCGGCGCCCTGATCCGCTCGGCCCAAATAGCCGGCGCTGCGGAAAAAGCCCTAGAGGAAGCCGTAGCTTACGCCAACGACCGGGTACAATTCGGGCGCCCTATCGCCAAGTTCCAGGCCATTCAGCAGAGCCTGGCCGTCATGGCATCGGAAACCGCTGCCGCCGGCTGCGCCGCGGAACTAGCTTTTCAAGCCGCTGACAAAGGTGACGCCGGGTTCGAAATTGCCGCCGCCAAAATCCGCAATGGTGAAGCGGGCGATTTGGTTGCTGCCACCGCCCATCAAGTTTTAGGCGCTATCGGCTTTACCCGCGAACACCATTTAAATTATGCTACCCGCCGTATTTGGTCATGGCGGGCCGAATTCGGCAGCGCAAGCCGCTGGGCCTTGAAACTCGGAAAAGCGACCATCGAGAGAGGCAGTGAAAATTTATGGTCCGATCTGACCGTGCGCTAATATAGTGAGGAATAACAAGTGAGTGATTTCGTTATCTATGAACAGGAAGGCAGTGTGGTGACCCTGACGTTGAACAGTCCGGATACCCGCAATGCCCTCTCCAACTATGATGAATATATGCAGATCGTCGAATCCTGTGAACGGATCAACCGGGATCCGGAGATTGCCGCGGTGATCCTTACCGGCGCGGGCTCCAGCTTCTGTGCCGGCGGTAACGTCAAGGATATGCAGGATCAAAGGGGACTTTTTGAGGGAGATGCCATGGCCATCGCCGACAAGTACCGCTACTCGATCCAGCAAATCCCACTGGCGCTTTTCAACGTCGATGCCCCCACCATTGCTGCTGTCAACGGTGCCGCTATCGGCGCCGGCTGCGATCTAACCCTAATGTGCGATATCCGTATCGCTTCTGAAAAGGCTAAATTCGCCGAGTCCTTCGTGCAGTTGGGACTCATTCCCGGTGACGGCGGCGCCTGGCTACTGCAACGGGCAGTGGGTCCTTCAAAAGCCTACGAAATGGCCTTTACCGGAGACGTTATCACGGTGGAAGAAGCCTTGGGATGCGGTCTAATTTCGAAAATCGTAAAGCCCGATGATTTAATGGCTGAAGCCAAAAATCTGGCGGCGCGCATCGCCAAGAACCCGGCCCGCACCCTACGCATGTCAAAACGGCTGATGCGGGAAGCGGCTCATGTACGATTGGATACGCTCCTGGAAATGTCGGCGACCTATCAGGCCATCGCCCATAAAACCGATGAACATCTGGAGAGACTGGGGAACATTTCCCTTGGCAAGGACAAGGTGAAGAAATAAGGGGAGAAAATAATGACTGATTTGAGTTCAGGCTTAAATTATTCGGAAAAAGATAGAAAAGAGTTCCTGGAAAACGGTTGGTGGAACGACGACACGCCCAATAAATGGGTGGATAGATGGGCCTCGGAAAGGCCCGAGGCTGTTGCTGCCCTCAGCATGGATAAGACACTCACCTACCGGAACGTTCGCGAAAGCGCCGATAGCTTTGCCGCCGGGCTGCTAGGGCTAGGTTTCAAAAAAGGCGATGTCATCGGCTTTCAATTGCCAAATATCCCTGAAATCCTGGTCGCTTATTTAGGCATTCAAGCCATCGGCGCGGTACCATCATTAATGCACATCCCCTACCGGGCGACCGAACTGGAACCCCTTCTCAACCACGTGGAAGCCAAGGGCGTTGTCTGTCTGGCCGCCAGCGAAGCCTACGACGCCCCGGCCACATTCGAAGGCTTGAAGAATTCGTGCCCGTCCTTGGAGACAATTATAGTTATAGGCGGCGACGCACCGGATGGCGCTGCATCCTATGCCGATCTGTTATTGTCGGAGCCGGTCGAGATTACTGATCCACCGACCGTAGACGATCCTGGCATGGTATGTTTCACGTCTGGTACTTCCTCTGCCCCCAAAGCGGTTGTCCATCCTTATCGAACCTTGTGCGCAAGCGCCCGGCATGGCGCGGATGATATGGGATACGGTCAGGACGACATGGTCATGTGCGCACCCTCCTTTACGCATGCCTTCGGCGTTATGATCACTTTGTCCGCCATCGCCGCCGGCAGCGCTTCTCCCATGATGCCTGTTTATACGCCGCCTGCCTTGGCAGAAATTCTACGGTACAGCAAGTCGACAATACTGTGTTGTGGTCCGGCCCACGTGATGGCGGGAAAAGCCGCCGGCCTGTGGGATGCAGAGTATACGGAATCTCTGAAGTATATATTTATGGGCGGCGCCATGTGTACCGAAGAGGTTATGAATACGATCGAGGACTCGTGTCCCAACGGCAAAGCCATGCAGGTTTGGGGTATGACCGAAACCTTGATGCCGATTCTGCTGCCCCTCGACGCCAGTTTCGATGACCGCAAAGCCTTCCTTGGCACGCCACCCATCGGCCACGAGGTGCGCTCCGTGGACGAGGACGGTAGTATTCTCGAAGCCAACGAAGAGGGTGAACTGGAAATACGCGGGCCGTTCCTGCTGTCGAACTACTATTTCAACAACAAGGCCAATGAATCCTCCTTTACCGAGGATGGCTGGTTCAAAACGGGTGATATGGTGATGATCGACGAAAACGACCGGGTCAATATGACCGGCCGGGTCAAAGACGTCATCAACCGGGGCGGAATCAAGATCAATCCTTTAGATATTGAAGTGCTCTTGGACGACCGGCCCGATGTGATTCAGTCGGCGGTGGTGCCGATGCCCGATGAACTGCTGGGAGAGCGGGCCTGTTTGTTCCTGGTTATGGCCCCGGAACAGACCTTGACCTTGGACGATGTACGCGACTATTTGGAATCCAAAGGCATTATGAAAACCAAATGGCCGGAACGCCTGGAAATCGTCGACGCCATGCCGATCACGGCGACCCGCAAAGTCATCAAAGGCAAACTGGTGGAATTGCTTTAAGCCTCATTCTTAACCTTACTCATGCCCCAAGCCCGGCACCGGCGTGGCACCGGGGGTGCCGGTGGTGAGTGCGGCTTCGCGGCCGCCGAATTTCTCGATCAGAGCATTCTGGTCGTCCTTGGCCTGACGGTCGGCTTTTTCCGGATCGACGATCGCCCGCAGCGCCGCCTCGCAGTCCCGGCGGGCATCGGCATGGTCCGGATGATCGGCCACATTTGTCGTCTCTTCCGGATCGGCTTCCAAATCGAACAGTTCCGGCTCATAATCCACATAGTAAATGAGCTTGTATGTACCTTTGCGGATCATGAAGGCGCCGGTCGGCGACGAAGCGGCATGGTATTCGCTGAAGACGATGCGCTCCGGATCATCATCAATCACAGCAATGTCAAACCAGGATCTGCCTTTGAGTTCCGCCTCTTCGGCTGTAGGTTCAAGCCCGACGCCCTGCACGAATGTTTGGTAGCTGTCCAACAAACTGACCGGCGTGTTGCAGAGTTTGCTCGTCGGCACGTCGTCGCCGGCAATGATTAAGGGAATACCGACGGCTTCCTCGTACATATTGGATTTTCCCCACATGCCCCGCGCGCCCACATTGTCACCGTGATCACTGGTGTAGATAATCCGCGTATTTTCATCCAAGCCAGTTGCTGCCAGCTTGTCCACTACCCGACCGATCTGATGGTCGACAAATGAACACAACCCGAAATATGCAGCGACGGCCATTTGTCTTCGTTCGGGTGACAGGTGGCGGTCAACCTGAGCGAAATCATTCTGCCGCTTCATCCAAGGGTGCTGAACAAACCCTTCTTCGGGATCAAGCTTGCGGGGCGGCAAAGAGTCCAACGGATACATGTTGTAGAATTCCTCCGGTACCACCAGGGGAAAATGCGGCGCAACGAAGCCAAGATAAAGTGCCCAGGGCTTTTTGTCCTTTCTGTTCACCGCGTCATCCAGCCAGTCGCAGGCCTTGTCAGCGATCATCATATCATAACGGTTGTAGTTGGATTCGCCGGGACCGATATCCTTCAGCATATTCACCGCCCGTCCTTCGGGCAACGGATCGCGCACCGATCCCCAGACCTGGCCGATACCATCCATGACGTGCATCGGTTCGATCTGTTTGCTAAATCCAGTGGGCGAGGCTTCGTCCCGGTAATGAAGTTTGTCGATGGATTCAACCCGCATGCCTTCTTCCTGCAAACGGTGCCCCCAGCCTTTGATTTCTCCGTCGTAGGGCATGGCATTATCCCAATAACGGGTCTCGTGGGTATAACGGCCAGTGGCGAAAGCGGCCCGGGCGGGAATACAGATGGGTGAATTGGTGTAGGCGGCGGTAAAACGGGTTCCCCGCGCCGCCAGCTTGTCCAGGTTTGGTGTTTTAACCTGGTCATGTCCGGCGCAGCCCAGCATTCGGGCATTGTGTTCATCGGACATAATAAAGAGAAGGTTTTGTGGGCTCATATAATCGTAATCCTGTTTAGACCTTTAATATTTGCGGCCCCGGGCAAAAAACACAACAACCGCCACCGCCAGCACGATGAACGAGACCGAGATCCAGCTGGAAAACAAGAACCAGGGATCGGCGCCAGTGGCGGCGAAGGCCTGACGCATCACTTCCTCCAGGTTACCCATGAGGATATAGGCGATGACGAAGGGCAGCACCGATATATCCAGCTTTCGCATGATATAACCGAGCAAGCCGAAAAACAGTGTCACGTAAATGGCAAACATATTGGTTTGCTGGACATAGATGGCGGTCAATGTCAGCAGCAAGACGATGGGCAGCAAACGCTGCTTAGGAACTTTGACCATAATCCCCATCGACCGCATGAAGACGCCGCCGATAGTCCAGTTAAGAAAGTTAGCAAAGATCATGGCCGTGAATAGGCCGAAGGCATACACCATTTCTTGGTTAACCTGGTCCGGCGTCAGGCGAAATACCGAGGGCCCCGGATTAAATCCGCTGATGCTTTCCGTGGCCAGGATGATAAATACCGCCGCCACATTGCCGGGAATACCCAGAGACAAAACCGGGATTAGATTAGCGCCCGCCACGGCGCTGTTGGCAGCCTCGGTGGCGGCGACGCCCTGGGGCGCGCCCTCTCCGAAGGCCGGCTTACCATGGTAAAACTTGCGCCCCGTCGCGTAACCCAGCGTCGCCGCCAGGGATGAACCGATCCCCGGCAAGGCACCAATCATGGTGCCGACCGATGCGGAGATACCGATATAGGGCAGAATGCTTTTGATATCGCGCAAGCGCAGTTTGTTGTCGCCCTTCACCTCGATTTTAGAGATGGTCTGCTCTTCACGCATCTCCCGCCACATATCCTCCAGGGCCTTAAACACTTCGCCAATGATCAACACACCCAGTACGGCGCTGATGAGCGGCAGGCCGCCACCCAGATTATCGATGCCGAGTGACAGGCGCGGGTAGTTGTCCTCGCCGGTACCAATGGTGGCGATGAACATCCCCAACATGGCGCCCAGTAATCCTTTCCACACCGATCTGCCCACCACTGCGGAAATAAACGCTAGCGACAGTATGATCAGTGCGGCCTTTTCGGGGAAGTCGAGAAACTTTTCCACCAGCACGGCCAAAAATGGGGCGCAGGTGATGAGAATAATATCGGAAAAGGTATCGCCCGAAACGGATGAAAAATGGGCCACGCGCAGCGCCTTTCCCGACTGACCGTTCTTGGTCATGGGATAACCATCCAACGTTGTCATCAGGGAATCTGGGGTCCCTGGCGTGTTGAACAGGATAGCCGGCACCGCACCGCCGATGGTCGCCCCCTTCATGATGCCAACCAGAAATCCCAGCACCGGCAGCAGCGCATCCGGGTTGAAACCGAATACCGACAATAGGATGGGCAGGGAAATCGCCATGGCGAACGGACCACCGAGGCCCGGCGTCGCACCAACGATGATACCGCCCAGGAAACCCGCCAGCACCATCAGCACCGTGATGGTGATCGGCATGCCGAACAGACTGAACACCGGCAAAGCAACAAAGACTGCCTGAACACCGAGCCAGATGTGATCGAGTATACCCATCACTGATCCCCGTTCGGCGGCAGCAAAAGATCGTCGAATGGCAGATCGTAAAGAACGATCAGTACTATCACGGCTACCAGCGAGACCAAAGCAGCGGAGCGGGTCGGACGTTGCTCAATCAGCCAAATAATGCCGAAGATCATTACGAAGCCACCCAGAAAATAACCGATATACTTGTAGGGGACGGTATCGCGCAGAACTCGGTAGGAGCCGATTTCTCCACCCAAGGCATTAATTAGGTCCACGCTCAACGGACCGCAATATGGAATCAGCAGCAGACCAAGCACAATGATCGCCGCCAGCCGGAAAAGAAATTCGATACTAAGCCGGTCCAATCCGACCTGCCTCTCTTTGTAGCCGAATCGGCTTCGAAGCCAGGATATTAATCCCATGGCCAACGCCACGATGAAAATACCAGCCGCCAGCATGGTCGGCGCCATGGCGTCACCAATCGTCGTCTGACGGCGGAAGGTTTCCACGAGGCCGCTCTCTATATCATTGGGAATCCAAATGCCCAGGGTCAAGGCAGCTGAGACCACTGCGGCAACCGCCAACCCCAGGGTCCATCGGTCATATTTCATGAAAAACCATTTGAAGCGGGACGGCCAGGGTGCCGCCTAACGCTTCAATTAATTAGTCAAGCTCATCAGTTCTTTGGCTATGACTTTTTCCTGATTCATAAAATCATCGAGCACTTTGCCGGATGACACCAGAGCGCCGCCATAGCGTTTGGCAATGAAGTTGCCGACCGGGGTGGATTTGTCCTTCACCATATCGCCGATCGCCTTGGCATAGGCGGTACGGGCGGCGCCAGGAATGCCCCGCGGTGCGAAGAAAATAAAACGAGCGCCGATGGCATACGGGATGCCAATTTCTTTCAAGGTTGGCGCATTGGGAGAAACGCCCAGCCGATTCGGCTCACCGGACAGCAGGTTAACCATGGTACCGGCTTTCACCTGCTTGGCCTGGATGCCAGCGCCGAAACCCATATCTACATCACCGGCATTGATGCCATTCATCACGCCGCGCCCGCCACGCACATTGATGACGTTGAGCTTAATGCCGAATTTCCGCTGCAACAAAAAAGCGACATCAGCCAGTTTCTGACTCATGGCGGCAAATCTAAAAACCTTGCCCGACTTGCCGGCCTTCACCACATCGTCCCAGGTTTTGAAACCCGACGATGCTTTCATTACTAAACCCATCTGCGAACCGGAGGTGGTGGTGATATAATCGAAATCTTTGTCGGAATAGCCGGGTTTTTTACTGGCCATCATATTGTAGCCGAAAGTCTCGGTCACGGCGATGCCGATCGTCAGCCCGTCGTTGGGATGATTTTTCATTTTCTTGGCCAGCACCACACCGCCCTTACCGGTCACGTTGGACGGAATGATTTTCCAGCCGCGATTTTTCTCCAAGCCGGAGGCGATCATGCGCGCCTGGGTATCGGCGCCGCCGCCCGCCTTGAAGGCAATCATCAGATTGATCGGCCCCGCTGGCTTCCATTCGGCCAGTGCCGATGTCGAAATGGCCATCGCGCCGACAATGAGAATTGATTTAAGCGTTCCGTTGAGAAGATTTGACATTTTTAGTCTCCCGTTAATTTTAATATTATTTTAAGTTGTTCAGACAACTATATTATATATTGGTTGATCTTACAACCATACTTTATGCATGCTATCAAGCCTCGTTAAACACGAAAATCGGACTGCTCCAGGCTTGGAAGCCGTCCTCAGTCGTTACACAAACCCAAAGCGGATTATCACCCTTCGGGTTTAACTCTACTTCAATAGTGGCGTTTAAATCCATATGAAGATTTTTGTCCGGCAGGCGGAGAACTTTGATCCGGCGTTCAAGGCCGCCGCAGTCGAGGACAACATCATCGATGCCAAGATCGGAAAGCTTGACCGATAAATTCCCGTGGTTGCTCTCTAGCGCAAGGTCGGAGCCACTATCGCCCGACAGCCAGACGTCAAACCCACCGTAGTTGCCCGTGGTGATGGCATCCCAAACGACGCAGTCGTCTCCCTGCACTTCCAACAGTCTCTCGTGATTCCAGGCGTTTATTTTGGCCATTTTTTCAATTTTGGCGCCGGTAAAAGAAGCCTTTCCTTGCCAGGCAGTATCGCGTCCCCTGCCCCGATATTCTGCGCCGCTCCAGAGCACACGGTAGCGGCAACCCAGATCATTCTCCGTATAACCTCTTACTGTTTCCAGGACCTCGGTGCCGTTGCGAATTTCGATCCGTTCGATGGGTGAACCGGCGATAGCTTTGACTTCCAAAGATATTTTTTTGTCATTGGTCTGCACGATATCGCCCATCATGATCCGATTTACCCGGGTGCTGACCGCTTCGTCAAAAGCCCTTGGATCGAGGTCGAAAAGATCGCCGCCGCCCGTCAGCTTCACGTCGACCGTCAAATGCAAACGGTTGCCCGTGGTGCCATAGTGATGCCGCTTACGCAGGCATTCGAAAATGCCGTCCCGGCTGAGTTCATCGGCGAAGAAGCAGGTGAGCCCGCCGTAAGCGCCGAACATGGATGCGCCGGGATAGCTGGCGCCCGGCCGCCCTTTGTGGCCGTCGCTGTTGCAAACGACACCGCTCCGGTGGCCCAGGGAAAAGCCATCGGTCAACAACCACTCGAAAGTGCCCCACGCGGAGTGGATCTCCATGGCCGTTTCTATTTTGGGATCGTGGGCAAAGGCGATATCTGCATAGCGTCCACCCACATGGGCATAGATCAAGCAATCTTCATTGGCGAGGTCTTTGAATAGCTGCCGCGCATCGTTGGCGTCCGTATCGATATCCTCGGTGTCCGGCAGCAAGGCATGGGAAGACCGCCTGATCTGGCGGCCCTCTTCCCGGAAATAAACGTTACGGTCACCGCCCACCGATGTATTGCCTGACCATTCATATCCCGGGAACGACACGAAACGTCCCTCATCGTTGTAGGCCGCCGTCAATTCGTTCAAGTATTGCCAAAAGGCGTTATTGACCTGGAAGTCGTTAGCCTGGTGACTGATGACGTCGAGAAAAGCCAAATCCCGCGCAAAATCAAAGTACTCTTGTGAATTGGTAATCCCGATAGTCTCACCGCTCTGACCATGCAGGTCGCCCCAATACGCCCCGTACAATCCGTCCCGAATGATCATCGGGCCGGCCTCGCAAAGCAGTTCACCGCTATCGGCATCAAAAACCTTAATCCGCAGCTCACCTTCCTCGGCAACCGACAACTTCTCGAATTGAAGCGATTTCTGGCCTTTGCTTATGATCGCCGTGGTTGGCAGATTACTGACGGAAATATTCGCTTCCAGCCGAAAGTTTGCGTCAATCAGATCGGAAGGATTACCCCATGCGTCTTCCACTTTGATACCCAGTTGAAAATGTTCGCCCGGCCGCCTCAAGGTGGCCATCAGAGCTATCCAACTCGCCGGTGGTCCGGGCACGATGGCGATGGCCGGCTTGTCGACGATAGGCACGTAGTGACCTACGGCGTGGGCATCGACGAGGACCTTGAATTCAAACCCGCTTTCGACGAAAGTCTGCATCTTGAACCCGGGCGAGCCGCCCGATGTATCGCCAAAGGTTATGGTGATGGTGTCGCCTTCCGACAGATAGCCGCCGGCGATGCGCGCCGTGAGCGCTTTCATCCATGGCCGGGAATGGCCAACCTTTTGAAAATCGAGCGCCGGCTTGGTACCAAGGCTGGTCACTGCCGTCACGTAATTAGGCGCTTTAGGATCGCCGGTCTGCAATCCGCCCCAGTCACCAAAGAAGCGAAACACCACGCGAATGCTGCCGTTATCGTCGAGACCGAAACGACCTACCGTGTAAGTCAGGGTAAAGGTCTGGTAAGAGCGGACCTGGAAGGCACCCTCGGGGGATAGCGTCGCCTGCCCGTATAAAACAGGGTCTTCGGCGGGCGCCGCGGCAGGCCAAACCTCGCCGACGAGCGCAGAATCAACTGTATTTGTATTTTCCTTGGCCACAGGCAATTACCGCCTTTCCAGATCCTGCAACAGATCGTCCATCACCAAATGAAGTTTGGTCAGTATGAGCGGCAGGGCCTTTCGTTCCGCTGCGGTCAAAGCATCCATAAAACTTTTTTCCCTCTTGTCAGAAGTTTTTTTAATGCGCCGATACAGATCAACACCGACTTTTGTCGGTATCAGCAACGTACTGCGTTTGTCTTCGGCATCCTGTTGCTCTTTGACGCAACCGTCTTCGATCAACCGCCGAACTGTACGACTGACATTGCCCTTGTCCATCAGCGTAAATTCACAAATTTCCCTAGCCGTACCTTTGCTTTGGCGCATCAAAAACGACAACACCCGCCATTCCTGAGCGCCCACATTAAATTCTCGATTGTAAGTCCGCGACCCCCACAACGCCATTTTGTTAGCCAAATTCTGCACTCGGTAACCCAGGCGATCGCGAATATCGAATTTCTTAGCCATTATTTTCCCTGACTGATACGCAGCATTCTTGTTTTCTTTATCTTGACAAATTTTACTTGTTCTGACAACTAGTTATTTGGATGATATCGGACAGGATTAAAAAGTGGAGGAAAAAATGAAACTTCAGACGGCCTTTTCCTCTATCCCATTGCCCCAGAGGCAGGAGAAACCCCGCGACCGCGGCATCACCATGATGATCGACTGGGGACTGCCGGCAGCCCATCAAAAGGACGTCATCGACACTGCGGGGGCCTACATCGATATGGCCAAGCTCGCAGGTTCTATTGCCGGGCTGATGCCAAAGAAGATCGTCGAGGAAAAACTCAGCATTTATCGCGCCGCAGATATCAGCACATCTCAGGGCGGCTTGTTTGCCGAACTCGCCTACAAGCAAGGTAACATTAGGCAATTTTTCGACGAAATGAAGTCGTTCGGCTTTTCAGCCGTCGAGATTTCCGACAATCTGCTCGACTGGAACCTGGTGGAAAAAAAGAAAACCATCCGCTGCGCCGTCAACGATTTCGGCTTAAGGGTTCTGGGAGAAGTCGGCCGGAAGGAAGGCGTCATGAATGATGACGAAGTTCTGGCGGACCTCGACGCCTGCTTCGACGCCGGTGCCGCCTTGGTTTTCGTCGAAGCCCATGAATTATTTGCCGGTGATAAAATCCGCAGCGATCTAATTGCCTCAATCGCCAAGCAATTTCCGTTAGAAAAAGTTATATATGAATTGCCAGTCGATCTACTTCCCGGCGTGAACCGCAGCTTCAAACATGAGGTCACAGCCTGGATGGTTAAAGAATTCGGCACCGAGGTTAACCTCGCCAACGTGGAATGGGACGAATTGTGGGTGACGGAAATGGTCAGACGGGGTGCCGGTGGAGATACTTCCCACCCGGACGGCGCTTATCAACTTGCTGGTTTTGAGCCGGAAGACTGAACGATAGAAATTTTTTTGTTTTTGATCGGGCCCAGTGAGAATGAAACCAAATATCCTACTCATCACGTCAGACCAACACCGCGCCGATTGTTTCGGTTTCGAAGGGCGTAAGATCAAGACACCTCATTTTGATGCGATGGCGAAAAACGGAACCCGGTTTTCCAATTGCATCACACCCAATCCGGTCTGTCAGCCGGCGCGCGCCTCGATTTTGACTGGATTGTTACCCCTCAGCCACGGCGTCTACGACAACCATGTCAACCTGGACCCAACCATTGGTGAGCAGGGCTGGGCCGGAACCTTAGCAGGAAACGGATATCACAGCGCCTTTATCGGCAAAGGACATTTCGGCGATCATCCTAAATGCACGCCCTACGGCGCGCCGGAAAGCCGCACGGAATCGGCAAATTTTCCGGAAGATTGGGCAGGTCCCTACATGGGATTTGAACATGTAGAAATGATGATCCTGGGTCACTGGCACGATCTGCTACCGTGTGAAAAGCCGCCCCGCGGTCAGCATTTTGAACGCTGGTTCTGGGGGCATAGTGAAAATGGTGATGCTTGGAAACTCTGGGCGGAAGAAATCGGTCCCGGGCAGGATGGCGCACAAACCTGGTTTTCGAAATTACCGGCGGCATGGCATTCGACAACTTGGGTGACAGAAAGAACCATGGACTTTCTTGATCACCAGGACGGAACCAGACCCTTTTGCCTGTGGACATCCTACCCGGACCCCCACCACCCATTCGATTGCCCCGAACCGTGGAGCCGTTTGCATCACGAAGATGACGTCGATATCGCCAAACATCATAAACGCGATCTGGACCAACGCCCATGGTGGCACCGCGCCTCTTTGGAAAATGAGCCACAGGCCAAACACGACAGGGAACGGACCCTGCGCAAGGAGTACTCCCGCATCCCGCCGCAAACCGACCGGCAACTGGCCCAAATGACCGCCAATTATTATGGTGAGATCGCCTTTATCGACGATGGTGTGGGCCGCATTCTGCGAAAGCTTGAGGATACCGGCCTGGCTGACAATACAATTGTAATCTTTACGGCTGATCACGGCGATCTTCTGGGTGACCATGGGCTCTATCTCAAAGGCCCGACACCGTATGAAGGCTTGCTGAGGCTGGGATTTATCGCGCAAGGCCCGGGTATCGGGAAAAACAGGGTTGTCGACGAGCCGGTTTCTTCACTGGATCTGGCGGCTTCATTTTATGACTGGGCGGATATCGAAAGACCCGCAGAAATCCAGAGCCGGACTTTGCGCACTATGTTGGAAGGCGGCCCCGAAACCAGGGATGTCGCGTATTGTGAATGGAATCAGCAGCCAAGCCGCACCGGAGTCGAACTCAATTTGCGTACCGTGCGCACCAAGACAGCAAAATTGACCTTGGAACTGATTTCCGGTGCCGGTGAACTATATGATTTGTCTGATGACCCGGATGAAATGATTAACCGGTTTGATGACCCGGGTAAAAAAGCGCTGCAAAGCGAGTTGAAAGACATGATCTCTGAACGGCCGGGACCGGTCGTGGAGCAATTGCCCGCTCACGAGGCGTAACACCGAGCATGCAGCATTGGCGTTGGGTTTCGATGTCCTAATTAAACCGAGACTTCAAAGAATGTCTAAATCATTGCGAGTCAGACAGTGAGGCGATATGAATTAAGCAGGGATGCTTAATTACTTAACTCTTGGGCAAAACGGCCAGTAGCCGGATGTCGATTTAAACAGGCACTTTTATTATGTCGGATGTCGGTGACGCCTTTGGCGCGGCGGCCATGCTAATTCTTAACCTTGAAAGCGGTTTGGCCGAAATCGTGCTCTTATCTCTCAGGATCAGTCTCCTGGCGGTCGCTGCCGCCTGCGTGATCGGCCTGCCGGTTGGGGCTGCTCTGGCCGTATTCCGCTTTCCCGGCCGGACATTGGTTGTTGTCGCACTTAACGCCTTGATGGGATTGCCGCCGGTGGTGGTCGGGTTGATCGTCTACCTGGCGTTATCCCGGTCAGGCCCTCTCGGAACCCTCGGTCTTTTATTCACGCCCACAGCGATGATCATCGCCCAAGTAATTTTGGTTGCGCCCATTATCGCCGCTCTAACGAGGCAGTCCGTTAACGACCTGTGGCAGGAATATTCTGAACATTTGAGATCTATCGGATCGGGGCCCTTGCAAACCATCCTAACGCTTCTGTGGGATAACCGTTTCAGCCTGATCACATCCGTCCTGGCCGGGTTTGGCCGTGCCAGCGCCGAGGTTGGCGCAGTGATGATTGTCGGTGGCAATATTGACCACGTCACCAGAGTGATGACGACATCAATCGCCCTGGAAACAAGCAAAGGTGATTTAACCCTAGCGCTGGGGCTAGGTATCGTGTTGCTGGTCCTGGCGTTGAGCGTGAACGCCACCGCCTTTTTCGTCAATGAAGCCGCGATGAAACGCCATGGATAGTACCGTCACCATCGCGCCCCAAGGAATTCTGCCGCTGAGCCTGGATAATGTCAGCTATGAGATCGGTGGCATGCTCCTGATCAAAAAAATGACCTTGGCATTGGAGGCCGGCACCCTGACTGTGATTATGGGACCGAACGGTGCCGGGAAAAGTCTTTTACTCCGCCTTTGCCACGGACTCATTATGCCCAGCTCGGGTAGGATTAAGTGGCAGGGTCCTCTCGCTAGCAACCCACAAGCTCATCAGGCCATGGTCTTTCAGCGCCCCGTCATGCTGCGCCGATCGGTTAAGGCGAATTTAACCCACGGGCTGAAACACCGTGGTGTCAGCCGCGCCGAGAAAAATCATATGGCTGAGGACATGCTGCAGCGGACCGGCTTGACCCGGTTGGCCAAAGTACCGGCCCGCCGACTTTCCTACGGCGAACAGCAGCGTCTGGCGGTGGCGCGGGCTTGGCTTTTAGATCCCGAAGTCTTGTTTATGGATGAGCCAACTGCAGCCCTTGATCCCGCCGCCACTCATGCGCTGGAGGAGATTGTCGACGCCATCCGGCAATCTGGAACCAAAATCATCATGTCGACCCATGATCTCGGGCAGGCAAAACGGCTCGCTGACGATGTCTTATTCCTCTACCGAGGCCGGCTTCTGGAGCACTCCGCGGCTTCCTCTTTCTTTGAGAAACCGGACAATGATCTTGCACAAGCATTTTTGCGGGGGGAACTGCTATGGTGGAACCGCAAGGATTTAAAACCACCCGATGACTTGAAAGAACGTTGGCAGAAATAGGGATTTGAAAAAAACAACCAAAAGATGGTGAGTTCATAGTCAATGACAAAAAAATCACGCTACCGACCGGTAAAAGCCTACGATAATAAAGAGTTTTTAAATTCTCGCGATGCGCGGTCGTTACGAATTCAGGCAGAGTATCAGGAGCCTGAGTCTCGCTTCGAAAATTTCAATGTCAAAGATACCATCGTGTTTTTCGGTTCGGCGCGGATCAAATCCCGCCACCAGGCGCGCCGGGCACTTAAGGAAGCGAAGGAGAAAGGCAGGGGTATTACCAAAGCAGAACGCGGCCTCGAATTGTCCCGCTTTTATGAAGAGGCCCGGTCACTTTCTCGCAAGCTTACGGAATGGTCTAAGAATCTGGATAGCTCTGAGGATCGCCGGTTTGTCGTCTGTACCGGGGGCGGCCCCGGAATCATGGAAGCGGCCAACCGGGGGGCCTCGGATGCCAAGGGATTGAATATTGGACTGAACATCTCCCTCCCCTTCGAGCAGTATGAAAAC
>PVBE010602820.1_pt1 | contig 46276 bp, 48 predicted proteins | sample 1631181 | NCBI WGS metagenome assembly PVBE01 (sample SAMN08397723, study PRJNA350692) | Marine metagenome, whole genome shotgun sequencing project. | isolation source: water | place: Pacific Ocean | collected 2012-04
ACAGATTGCAGAGCCTAATCCAAAAAATTTCGGTCTTTCAGTCTCCCTGGGAAAAGCCCCCGAGAAATCCTCATGCCCGATGCCGTCACGTCCCTTTCTGTCGTCGTCCCCGTCTTCAATGAAGCCGGCAGCATCGCGCCCCTGATGGCGGAACTGCACGAGGTGATTGAGGAGCTGGGCATGGATTACGAAATCCTGTTTGTAGATGACGGCAGCACCGATTCCACCCCATCGCGATTGGCCGAGGCAAAACAGCGTTATCCTCGCCTGCGCAGTCTGAGACACCAGATCTGTTCTGGCCAAAGTGCAGCCATACGGAGCGGCGTTGAAGTCGCCGTTCATCCCTGGATCGTGACCTTAGATGGTGACGGTCAAAACGATCCCGCAGATATACCTCTTCTGATTGCGGCCTTTACACCGACGACAAACGGCGCACCACCGTTGGTAACAGGAGTGCGCCGCAAACGGCGGGACAGCCTGTTCAAGCAGCTGTGCTCTCGCACCGCCAACGCCGTGCGCCGTACCCTGTTGCGGGACGGCACCCCGGATACAGGCTGTTCGTTGAAACTGTTTGCCCGCGAAACCTTTCTTGCACTGCCCTATTTCGACCATATGCACCGCTTTCTTGCTGCCCTGTTCAAGGGCCGTGGAAGCGCGATCATCCTGGTAGACGTCACCCACCGCCCGCGTCAAACGGGTATTTCTAAATACGGCCTCGGCAACCGCTTTGGCGCCGGAATCATTGACCTTGCTGGTGTCTGGTGGCTGCTCAAACGGGGTAACAAACCAGTCATCGAACCCGAGGAATATGACAATGATTGAAGATTTCCTGCTTGAACTCAGTAGCGGCGAGACTTGGGCCATCTGGGTGGCCGTGGGTTTCTTCGGCCAGGCTATGTACTCCATGCGCTTTCTTATCCAGTGGATTTCCAGCGAAAAACGCAGGAAAAGCGTTATCCCCATCGCTTTCTGGTATTTCAGTATCGCCGGCGGCGCCACCCTGCTGGCCTACGCCATCCACCGTCTCGACCCGGTTTTCATCGTTGGCCAGGCCGCCGGTCTTCTGGTCTATGCTCGCAATCTCTATTTCATCAAGATCCGCAAGGATAGTCCCGTTTCGGACATAAACTGACGGAGACAGGAAGGAGGTGATTCAGGCTAGGCGTCAGTCCAGCTCGAAGGTGTCCTTGTAATCACCTTTCAGGGACGGGTTCTGGTCTTCCTTGCGCAACAGGCAATCGCCCACTGCCAGTACGTCAATCTCGGTGCCCATGAAACAGTGGAAGGCATCCTCCGGCGTGCAGACGATGGGCTCGCCACGCACGTTAAAGCTGGTATTGACCACCACCGGACAGCCGGTCAGTGCGTGGAAACGGGAGATGAGCGCGTGGTAGCGGGGATTGGTGTCGGCATGGACCGTCTGCACGCGGGCGGAATAGTCCACATGGGTAACGGCGGGAATTTCGGAACGGGGAACGTTGAGCTTTTCAATGCCGAAAAGCGCCTGTTCGACCGCGGTCATCTCGCGCCGTCGCTTGGCCTGAACATCGGCTACCAGCAGCATATAGGGGCTGTCGCCGTCGAGATCGAACCAGTCGGAAACCGCTTCACACAGCACCGAGGGTGCGAAGGGGCGGAAGGATTCCCGGTATTTCACTTTCAGATTGAGCATCTTCTGCATATCCGGTGAGCGCGGATCGCCGAGGATGGACCGTCCGCCCAAGGCGCGAGGTCCGAATTCCATGCGTCCTTGGAACCAACCCACAGCCTTGCCGTCGGCTAAGGACTGCGCCACCGCGGAGATCAACTCCGCTTCGCCTAAGGTTTTAAAGCGGGCGCCGGCGTCACGCAGCCCGACCTCGGTGTCATCCTGGGAAAATTCCGGTCCGAGATAAGCGCCGGACATGGCGTCGCGGCCCTTTTCCACTTTACGCGGCTGGTCCTGAAACAGGTGGTGTGCGGTGAGAGCCGCCCCCAACGCCCCGCCGGCATCGCCCGCCGCCGGCTGAATCCAGATATTCCTGAACGCGCCGTCACGCAGTATCTTGCCGTTGGCCACGCAGTTGAGCGCCACCCCCCCGGCGAGGCACAGATTATCCATCCCCGTTTCCCGCGCCAGGCCCCGCGTCAGGCGCAACACCACCTCCTCGGTCACCTTCTGGATCGACGCCGCCAAGTCCATGTAGCGCTGGGTAAGCAGTTCTTCGGGCCGGCGCGGCGCACCCCCAAACAGGGCGTGGAAGCGCTCGTTTGTCATGCGCAGCCCCGTGCAATAATCAAAATAATCAAGATCGAGACGGAAGGAGCCGTCCTTCTTGAGGTCTATGAGGTTGTCCATGATCAAATCCGTGTATTTCGGCTCGCCATAGGGAGCCAACCCCATGAGCTTGTATTCCCCGGAATTGACCCGGAACCCCGTGTAATAGGTGAAGGCGGAATAAAGCAGGCCCAGGGAATGGGGGAAGTGGATTTCCTTGATGACCTCGAGGCTGTTGCCGCGACCGATGGCCGCCGAGGTGGTGGCCCATTCGCCCACCCCGTCCATTGTCAGTACCACCGCCTCTTCGAAGGGTGAGGGGAAAAAGGCAGAGGCCGCGTGGCTCTGGTGATGTTCGGCGAAGAGCAGACGGTTGGCCCAGTCATATTCGGGGTCGAAGCGTTTCAGTTCTTTGGACAGCAGGTCTTTCTGGAACAGCTTCTCGCGCAACCACAGTGGCATAGCCATGCGGAAGGAGGTGAAGCCCCGCGGCGCGAAGGTGAGATAGGTCTCCAGAAGGCGTTCGAATTTAAGAAACGGCTTGTCGTAGAAGGCGACGAAATCCACCCCGTCGAGGCCGATTCCGGCCTCTTCCAGGCAATAGCCAATGGCGTGGACGGGAAAGCGGGAATCGTGTTTCCTGCGGGTGAAGCGCTCCTCCTGGGCGGCGGCGGTGATGCGGCCATCCTCGATCAGGACTGCGGCACTGTCATGATAGAAGGCGGAAACGCCTAGAATACGCAAGGTAGAGGCCCCTGCCTTAGAACAGAGTGTAGATGAAGGGCGCCACGGCGCTGCCTTGGGAGAGAACTACAAGCGCGCCGAAAACTACCATCATAAACACGATGGGAAAGAGCCAGAATTTCTTGCGCACCCTGAGAAAGGCCCAAAGCTCTGTGAGAAGGGACAACATGGGTGCCTCTAGAATTGATTGCGCATGGATTGGGGTTCCGGTCCCGGCGGCTGGCGCGGAATCCAATAGCTTTGGGCGTCGGGGGAAAAACAGCGGTGCAGCAGGTCCTTTCCCACGAGCTTGAGTATCAACGCCATGGGCGTGATCACGGCGAAGAACATGAGCCCCATAACCAGGGGGTTGACGATGCGGTGAAGGACCGCCCCAAGGCCGAGCCAAATGCGGTTCAAGGGTGCAAGAAGCGAAGGGCGCATGAGGGCCAGGACCAGAAATGCTGCGCCAAGGACGAGCGCCCAAACACGCGCGCCCTCTCCGTCCGTCATCGGCCACAGGCCGATAACGGCGAAAACCGCGGCAAAGACGATACCGAAACCGCGCGGGGAAGCCCGTTCGGCTACATGGCCACGGCTTAAGTCTTCATGGAGATCGGGGGCGGATTTAGTCATTTCGGCGTCAATACACCACGGATCAGGGGCGGAATAAAGAGTCCATCGGCTTTCGGCGCGGGAACCGGAGCCGCCGCGCAATCCCGCGCGCCAGCGGCAGGTAAGACCGGCGAAGAGCTAACACGCGAAACGCCACGCCGGGCATGGCAACAGGCCCATGGCGGCATCACTTGAAGCCATGGTGTCTCTGCTCCACATGGAGACAGTAGATTTCGTAGCTGCCCGGCCCGCGACGTTGAAAATTCATGGCGGCCAGCCAAAGGCCGTTCTGAAAGCAGCGCTGCGACCACTTCTGCCGCCGCATATCCTACTCCTGCCCTGAAGGTTGCGGGGGAAAAGAGGCCTTTCTCACGAAACGCTGGGGATCATAATAAAAATTTTTGTAAGAAGCAGTCATGCGTTGAAGTGAAAATTCCTTCATGATTCTTTGCCGAGCTTGGCGGCCCAGAGTATGCCGCATTGCCTGATTTTTCCGCAGTTTTATAATAGCTTTGACTAACGCGTCAGAGTCCTCCGGTCTGATGATGATCCCGCAATTATCGACGATTCGTGGAGAATCACCCACATCAGTAGCGACAATGGGAAGTTCGCAGGACATGGCCTCGGTGATAGCGTTGGAAAATCCTTCGCCGTACGCCGAGGCAGAGATAAATACATCCATAGCCTGGAGGATAAGAAGCGTGTCCGGACGTTCTCCTAGGCTAACTAAACCTGGCACCTTGGGGAGTTCTTCGGTTCCGTAGCCGGCAACGATGCAAACGGTGTCGTCAAGCTTTTCCAGTGCGGTAAGAAGATTGGGATAATCCTTCATGGGGTCATTACGCGCCAAGGCGCCGATGACAAACGCATCCTTATCAATGCCAAGCTTGGCGCGGGCTTTGCGGCGCGATGATGGAGTGGTCTGGAAAAGAGAAACATCCAGGCCATTGTCAATAACAGTAAATAGCTTCGGTTTATAACCGATACGAAGATGCCAGTTCCGTCCTTCCACTGAATTGGCCACGATGCCATCTGGAAGAAATGACAGTAAGGCGCAAACTCTGATAACCATCTTCAGGGTAAGACTGTACTGGGTGGTGTCCATGTTCGAGCAGCGGATTCCCCAGTAGAGGCGAGTTTTACTCCACCGGCCAGAGAATATGAGGGCGATCAGACTGTATAGGTCGGCGTGGTACATCCAACTTTGAATGATATCGGGTTTATTGGAACGAATCAGGTTTGTAAGACGAAGAAGCCCGCGCAGGCTCGGTTTCCCGCGCACAAGACCCACATCTCTCACCGGGATGCCAGCCTTGGCTAGGCTTTCATAGTACGCCCCGCCGGGCAGCAGGCTCACCAAAAACGGGGGGTCGCCGGCTCTGTGGTTAGCGATAGCGAGATCGGTGAGCATTTTCTCTGCGCCTCCCGTATCAAGCCCAGTAATAACATGCATGATCCGTGATCGTTCTGACGGTGACGCCAATGCTCCCTTAGCAGAAGAGACCATTGCAAATGTCCCGTTGCAGGCCGGATTACGGCGCAGGCTGGAGGAGGAAAGTACCAAGCAAAGTGCCACTGGCAAGATCCACGACCATGATTCTGGTGCTGCCATCGCTCAGGCGCAGCCTCAAGGTAAGACGGCCGTCATCAGCGACCATTTCCTCCACATTGGCGCTTTGGGGCACAGGCAGGCCCACCGTTCCGAAAATAGGAATGGAGGCATCTGTCACTGCCGTTTCCTCGTCCGGCGCCATGGCCCGTTTGTAGATGGTGACGGCAATCACCGCCATAGCCACAAGAATTAAAATTCCCATACCGATAACGAGGACCTTGAGCGTCTGCATGTTTTAGGTCCAGTCTCTGTTGCAGAATGACGACGGATAGCAAAATAAACCGATACCACGTCCGGGCCGGAGAAGGCCAGAGTGGGGCGAGGCTGGATGTCTTCCTAGCCCAGGCCGTGCCCGGTCTTTCCCGCTCGTGGCTAAAAAAACTCATCACCAAGGGACATGTGACATGCGATGCAATACCGGTCAAAGATCCCGCCTGCCGAGTCAAATCTGGCCAGAGCTTCCATATCCTTGCGCCGGAGCAGGAAGAAGTAGCGCCCAAACCCCAGGACATCCACCTCCATATTGTCTACGAAGATGATCAGCTCATCATCGTAAACAAACCTGCGGGTCTAGTGGTGCATCCAGCCCCCGGCAATCCAGACCGCACCCTAGTCAATGCCCTTCTAGCTCATTGTGGGGAATCTCTATCCGGCATCGGTGACATCGAACGGCCTGGGATTGTTCACCGCCTCGATAAAGACACCAGTGGTCTCATGATTGCTGCCAAGACCAACACTGCACATACCGCCCTGGCAAAGCAGTTTGCCAGCCACAGCATGGAGCGTGCCTACCTAGCCGTAGTGCGTGGTGTTCTCTCTCCCCCACAAGGGGAAATCGGCGGTAATATAGGCCGCAACCCGAAAAACCGGAAAAAAATGGCCATCCTCCCCCGGGGAGGGAAGCCCGCCCTCACCCGCTATAGCCTTATCCGTCCCCTGGGCAAGAGCAAACCACAAGTTTCCAGCCTCGTGGAATGCCGTCCCGCTACCGGCCGCACACATCAGATCAGGGTGCATATGATGAAACTCGGGCATCCTTTGGTAGGCGACCGGCTTTATGGGCGAGCCTGGTGCCCGGTGGGTATTCCCGACAATGCAGCCACCGCCATCACCGCCTTCAAACGCCAGGCGCTCCATGCCACTATGATCGCCTTCAAGCATCCCACAAGCTCCAAAAAGCTCAAATTTGAACAAGAAATTCCTTTAGATATGAATGAGTTAATATTTTATTTAGACAATATATAAAAAATTACTATACCTGAGTGAACTACTTGGTTATTATCCCCGCCAAGCGTGGCAAAGGATTTCCTTTCCCGGATGCCCGAGTCGCAGTCTTTAAGGATAAGAAGCTTCAGGAGTTTTGCCATGCCGTCAGCATCACAGTTTTCACAAGTGAATGATGAGGCAAGTCTCTCCAAGTTCTTCCGGGAAATCCGTAGATATCCCATGCTCAAGCCGGAAGAAGAGTTTGATCTAGCTAAGCGCTGGCAGAAACATCAGGATGACGATGCTGCCCATCAACTAGTCAATAGCCACCTCAGGCTCGTAGCCAAGATCGCTAGAAGCTATCGTGGCTATGGTCTGCCCTTAAACGAGCTTATCTCCGAGGGGAATGTGGGAATGATGAAGGCAGTAAAGAAGTTCGATCCCGATCGTGGGTTCCGGTTTTCTACTTATGCCATGTGGTGGATCCGGGCAGCTATTCAGGAATACATCCTGCATTCTTGGTCGCTGGTTAAAATCGGCACCACGGCAGCACAGAAAAAGCTCTTCTTCAATCTTCGTTCGCTGAAAGGGAAATTACAGGCTATTGATGAGGGGGAACTGCGCCCCGAGAACGTGAGAAAAATAGCCGAGAGCCTTAACGTGCCTGAACGCGATGTCATCAGCATGAATATGCGCATGGCCTTTCCCGACCGTTCACTCAACACGCCCCTAAAAACAGACGGCGAAGGTGAATGGCTGGAATGGCTGGCAGATGATGGTGAATCCCAGGAAAGTTCTCTTGCCGCTATGGAAGAGCTAAACAACCGACGCGACCTTCTGCAAAAGGGCATAGGAAGCCTTGACGAAAGGGAGCAAAACATCCTTACCGAGCGACGTCTTAGCGAGAAACCGCGCACCCTTGAGGAGCTTAGCCAGCGATATGGTATCTCCCGAGAACGGGTACGCCAGGTAGAAGCCAGGGCTTTTGAAAAACTTCAGAAATCAGTGCGTAACCACGCCATGGAACAGCGCCTGGAGAACTGGACGCAACCTCAGCATCCTGTAAAAAGGACAGCTTCGACTACCTGACGGCTCTTTGTCTGGCAGTGATTGCCTTGCTCCATTGATCCTCCTTTCTTGAGGAATCATAGCGCACCAAAATAGGCTCTTAACGTCTGAAAACAGCTAATCAGAAAAGGGATCGCGCTCGAGGATCATATCTTCGCGCTCGGGGCTGGTGGACAACAATGCCACCGGGGCTTCAATCAGTTTTTCGATATGACGGACGTATTTAACGGCCGTGGCGGGCAGGTCGGCCCAAGAGCGCGCTCCTCGGGTGCTGTCCGTCCAGCCTTCAAGGGTTTTATAGACAGGTTCCACCCCAGCCTGGGCAGAGATGGCGGAGGGCAGATAGTTCATATTCTTACCGTTCAGGTGATAACCGGTACATATCTTTAGATTTTCCATGCCGTCGAGAACGTCGAGTTTGGTCAACGCGATACCGTGGATGCCGCATACCTTAACCGCCTGGCGCACCATCACTGCGTCAAACCAGCCGCAGCGCCGTGGTCGTCCAGTTACGGTTCCGAATTCCCGGCCCCGCTCACCAAGCCCCTGGCTGATTTCATTATCCAGTTCGGTCGGAAAGGGTCCGCTTCCTACCCGCGTCGTATAGGCCTTGGTAATGCCCAGCACGTAATCGACGCAGTCGGAAGCCATCCCCGCACCGATGGAAGCCTGGCCCGCCACCGTATTGGAGCTTGTAACGAAGGGATAGGTGCCATGATCCACGTCCAGCATGGCTCCCTGTGCTCCCTCGAAGAGAATGCGTTTGCCGTTGCGGCGCGCTGCGTCGAGCCGTTCCCATACCCGGTCGGCATAGGGCAGAATCTTTGGCGCTAGTTCCTCAAGCGAGGCCATAAGCGCCTTACCGTCAATTTCCTCGGCCTTCAAGCCACGCAAAACTGCATTATGATGGAAGAGAAGTTGTTCCACTCTTTCCACAAGGCAGACAGAATCGGCGAGATCACAGACCCGAATCGCACGCCGCGCTACCTTATCCTCATAGGCCGGACCGATGCCACGACCGGTAGTGCCGATTTTTGCCTCCCCACTAGCTTCTTCCCTAGCTCGGTCAATATAACCGTGAAAGGGGAGGATAAGCGTGGCGTTCTCCGCCAGCTTGAGGTTATCCGGGCTGAGTTCCACCCCCCGTGCCTGCAGCGCACTGATTTCATCAAGCAGTGCCCAGGGATCCACCACAACACCATTGCCAATAATAGACAGCTTGTTCCGACGCACAACGCCTGATGGCAACAGGCTCAGGGTATAGATCTCGCCGTCAATGACCAGCGTGTGGCCGGCATTATGCCCGCCCTGAAATCGCACCACCACATCGGCGCGCTGGCTGAGCCAATCCACTACCTTGCCCTTGCCTTCGTCCCCCCACTGAGACCCGACTACCGCCACATTTGCCATTGTGTTCCCTTATCCGATTAGAAAAAAATCACCGGTGAAATGCTGTCATGACATTTCATCTATAGACACCACTTTATCGTCGAGAAAAACATACGGACAATTCATCCGCCGCGCCTCGACGCGCACGTCCGTCACTTCTTCCAGACCTCCAACAACAACCCAGCCTTCGCCACATAACCCGGCAGCAGCAGCCGGTGGTGTCCCCAAGGGCAGATAAACCCGATTGGGAGTCTGTGGCCGCGGCAGCGCCCCCATGATCGCGCCCATAAACAGGGTAAAACCAGTCGCGGATTCCGCGTTATCCTTGCCCCCATCAGCACCATCCACCAGGTAGCGCCCACCCCAGCCGAGTTCCCCGCGTTCGCTGCGGGCGAACAAGGTGAAAGTAACGCCGCAGTGATATTCGAAACCTCGGGTCTCTACCGGGTCCACCGTCAGCCGTACATTGGAGAGTTCTTCGGCAATAAGACGAGTGGTTTGCAGAAAACTATCGCGTTCCCCCGCCGCCGCAGCTGGAAGCACCAGCTTCTCCATTGCCGGTAGAGCCTCCTCTACCGGACCCACCACATCGAGGAGAGGCACTACAACCCTAGCCACTTCATCCCCCGCCGCCGCAACGGCGTCGACATCTTTGCGGTCTAAGGCCTCTCGCAGCCCCTCTGCCGAAGCCTTATCCAGTTCCAGATCCGTCACCAGCGCCGAAATCAGAGTCGGCATGTTGAGATCCACTGTAATCCCCACAATACCGATACCGGAAAGGGATTCCAAGGCCAGCCGCACCACCTCTACATCAGCGGTAGCGGCAGCGGAACCGATCAGTTCGGCCCCGGCCTGGCCGAGCTGGCGTTCGGGCTGAATCTGGTCACCATGGGCGCGCAACACCTGCCCCGCGTAACACAGCCGCAAGGGCCGCGGCGCCTGGCCAAGACGTGTGGAAGCGATACGTGCAACCTGGACCGTCATGTCCGGACGCACGCCCATCATGTGCCGCGAGATCGGATCCATCAACCGGAAGGTATCGCGCATCGTTGCTGCGCCCACACCGGAAAGCAGGCTTTCCTCAAACTCAATTAATGGCGGCTTGACGCGTTCGTAGCCGTGACTGGCAAAACAGGCCACGAGACCACCCGTCACATCTGCTTCGAAGGCTGCATCTGGCGGCAGTACATCGTGCAAACCTTCCGGCAAAAGACCCTTATTGGGAGGTTCGTTCATAGGCCTGACAGTTTCCGTTGATCAAACATAGGCGGAAGGTTTCCCAAAACGAGAACCACGCTCCGGGCAAGCGCTGGTTAAGTACCCCTTTTGTCGCCATACGGCAAACGGAAAGCACCCGCCGCGTTTTGCCCGTCTTTGCCGTGTTGGCATCCGTCACTTTGGGCGGGCATCCGCTTACAAATTATAGTACCAAGGAGCAAAAAGAGAAAAAGCTAGCCACAGGATAAGGGTCAGGGGCAATCCGGCTCGCACGAAATCGGCAAAGCGGTAATGACCCGGCCCCATGACCATAAGATTGGTCTGGTAACCAATCGGCGTGGCGAAGGAACAATTGGCGGCAAACACCACGGCAACAGCAAAAACCTTCGGGTCCATATGAAGACTGGTGGCGATGGTAACAGCAATGGGCGTGAATAGCACGGCGCAGGCGTTGTTGCTGATGACATTGGAAACCATGGCCACAAGCAGGAAAAAGACGGACAGTACTACCGCCGGGTGAGAGGGTATACTGCTAACACCTTCGGCGAGGAAGACTGCGGCACCCGTTGCCTGCATGGCGCTTCCCAGCGCCAGGGCAGCAACAACCATGAGTGCCAGATTACGGTCCACGGCGCGGGCCGCCTGACGTATATTGAGCGCGCCGGTGAATATCATTGCAGCGGCACCAAGCAAGGCGGAGACCACGATAGGAAGGATGCCGGAAGCGGCCAGGCCGACGACGCTCAGGAAAATCAGGCTGGCGCACCATGCCAGATTGGATACTGGCAAGTCTTTGGCCGACCCCTCTATCAGCAGAAGATCGCGATGAGTGCTCAGGGCTTGAACGGCTTCGGAACCACCCTGGATTAGCAGCACGTCGCCGGCCTCCAGATGAATTTCGGTCATACGTGTACGGATCATACGCGAACGGCGCTGCACACCAAGCACTACACTATTGAACCTGTAGCGGAAGCCGATTTGTTCAAGGTTCTGGCCGATCAACCTCGAAGCCGGCGTTACCATCACCTCTGCGAGAACTTGGCCACCCTCGCCAAGGCCAAGCTCCTTGGCTTGTTCTCCGGCTGCGTCGATTACGTGCTGGGCATCGGTCAGGGCCTTGCGCGTTCCCGCCAGCACCAGAACGTCACCCGAGCGCAGAGCAAAGTTGTCGTCAAAAGGTCGCATAAAGGCGTGATTGCCGCGCAGAATCTGAAGCATCGTCATATCGGACAGGCTAGGGAAAATACCGGCAGCAGGCTCTTCCCCCACCAGGTTTGAATCTTCAAGAACGGGGACCTGGGCAATAAACTGCTTGCCGCTTGCTTTACCGCTTTCATCGATAAGCGTATTTGCCAATTGATCTGTGGTCCTGTCTGGCAAAATCCGTGGCATCACGAACAGTACATAGATCAACCCTACTATTGCCAGAAAGAGACCCGGCTCCGTAAAGTCAAAGAATTCAAAGCGAGTTTCCCCTAGATTGGTCAGGGAACTGTTCACCAGAAGATTGGTGCTCGACCCGATCAGGGTGGTCATCCCGCCGAGTATCGCTACAAAAGAAAGTGGCATCATCATCGAACTGGCCGACTTGCCAAAACGGTCCGACAAGGACTGCATGATGGGAATGAAGAGCACCACAACTGGTGTGTTGTTGAGAAAGGCACTGATAACGAGAACAAAGATTAGGACCAGAATCAATATCAGTTCCAGCTGCCCGTACAGGATCAGACGTACCATCTTATCGCGTAGGTTGGGGAAAATACCGGCGGTGGGAACTTCCCTCACCAGCTTTGGGTCCTCAACAACGGTGCCCTGCTTCGGCTGCACACCAGCAAGCCGAAAAAACCACCTGGCGGCATGGGTCAGTGCCCGCGTGTTCATCAGCCCCTGGCCTACTACGAGAAGCGCCATTACCGTGATGAGCGCCTCATTGGAGAAGCCCGCAAGTATCCGCTTCGCATCGAGCCCCTGCACCGGGAAAATCTGGAAGAACAGGAGCAACACTCCTATCAACCCAATGGAAACGTGTTCCATGGGCAATTTTTCCACCCTGCTAGACATGTAGTAGAGACCAATAGCCCCGACGACGAAAAACAGCGTTACCCAGATTTGTATGTCAGGGTCGATGACAAACATGATGGCTCAACGTGTTGGTTTCTATAAGACGGTTCACATAAAGGGGAAGATACAGGCCGGAACGGCGTTCCTAGCGAGCGAGAATAGATTACCACCTGACTACTTACGGCGATAGCCGCATTGCATCCCTATGGTTGTGTTATGTGTTTTTGGCTTGTTTTACTTGTCGCGTCACTAGTAATCAGCAGCCCGAAACCAAGGGAAATAAAGCATCTGGCCATCAGATACAAGAATTACACTTACATAATTTGTTATTAAAAAATAACCACAATTTAATTATGTATTAAATGGGCTTGACCCGGGGACCCACATGTAACAGCATGCGACATGTTTCTGGGGGTGCCCCACCCGTCGCGGGGCTGAGATATCTCTGATGCTACCGTTTCGTGGCCATCTGTGAGATGACTCTTTGAACCTGATCCGGTTTATACCGGCGTAGGGAATGGAACAGACCGGCATATCGTATCCATGCCTTTATACCATCCCGTCGCCTCCGGATCTTCTATTGCACTCTGTCTTTCGCGAAGAGATTTTCATGCCTGAAGGCGACCCCCCCCACACCCCTCTTCACACGTTCGGTCCCGATGTGGACACGGGTCCCCTGCCGGGATCGCGAAAAATCTATCTAGCATTGGAAAAACATCCAGACGTAAAGGTTCCCATGCGCAAGATCGCACTTGAGCCGGCCTCCGGAGAGCCCTCCTTTCTTATTTACGACCCGTCTGGTCCCTACACCGACAGTGAGGCTCGAATTGACATTTCACGAGGTCTCCCACCCCTGCGCGGACCGTGGATCACAGAGCGCGGGGATACGGAAGAATATGAAGGCCGCTCTGTAAAGGCACTCGATAACAGCTGTAAAGCTGGAGAAATGCCAGACGTTCCGCAATTCGCCACCCGCCACAAACCCCTGCGTGCAAAGGCGGGTGCCACCGTAACCCAGCTGGCCTACGCCCGGGCCGGAATCATCACCCCGGAGATGGAATACGTAGCCCTGCGTGAGAACGAGGGGCGCAAACAGGCGGCCGAAACCCACGATGGGGAATCCTTCGGCGCCACCCTGCCAGATGTCGTCACGGCCAAATTCGTGTGCGGAGAGATCGCCCGTGGCCGCGCCATCATTCCCAACAACATCAATCATCCGGAAAGTGAGCCTATGATCATCGGCCGCAACTTTCTGGTAAAGATTAACGCCAATATTGGCAATTCCGCTGTCACCTCCTCGGTAGCCGAAGAGGTGGACAAGATGATATGGGCCATCCGCTGGGGCTCAGATACGGTGATGGACCTGTCCACGGGTCGCAACATACACGCCACCCGCGAATGGATCATTCGTAATTCCCCCGTGCCCATCGGTACCGTACCCATCTATCAGGCGCTGGAAAAGGTAAATGGTGTCGCCGAAGAGCTGACCTGGAACATCTTCCGCGATACCCTCATCGAACAAGCTGAGCAGGGCGTAGACTATTTCACTATCCACGCCGGGGTTCGTCTAGCCCATATTCCCCTGACCGCCGAACGGGTCACGGGGATTGTGTCGCGCGGTGGTTCTATCCTCGCCAAATGGTGCCTTGCCCATCATAAGGAAAACTTCCTCCATACCCATTTTGAAGACATCTGTGAAATCATGCGGACCTATGATATCGCCTTTTCGCTGGGCGACGGCCTGCGTCCCGGCTCCATTGCTGATGCCAACGATGCCGCCCAGTTTGCAGAGCTGGAGACTCTTGGAGAACTAACAAAAATTGCCTGGAAGCGTGATGTCCAGACCATGATCGAGGGCCCGGGGCACGTGCCCATGCACAAGATCAAGGAAAATATGGACCGTCAGCTTGCCTGCTGTGATGAAGCGCCTTTTTATACTCTGGGGCCGCTGGCCACCGACATCGCACCCGGCTACGACCACATCACCAGCGCCATCGGTGGCGCTATGATTGGTTGGTTCGGTACCGCCATGCTGTGCTACGTTACGCCAAAGGAGCATCTGGGCCTTCCCAACCGTGATGACGTGAAGGAAGGGGTAATCGCATACAAGCTAGCCGCTCATGCCGCCGACCTCGCCAAAGGCCATCCCGGCGCTAGACTACGCGACGATGCCCTATCTCGCGCCCGCTTCGATTTTCGCTGGCGCGACCAGTTCAACCTCTCCCTCGATCCCTCCACCGCCGAGAGTTATCACGACCAGACCATGCCTGCCGAGGGTGCCAAACTGGCCCATTTTTGTTCCATGTGCGGACCCAAATTCTGCTCCATGCAGATCACCCGCGAACTGCGGGACGAAGCAAAAGCGGGCATGGCCGAGATGTCTGAGAAATTCCGGCAGGAAGGTGGGGAAATCTATAGAAAGGTCAAAGCTGGATAGGCGCTTCGGTTCCAACTATGCACGCTACAAGGCCAGTGTGCCGCGCTGGCTGCCTATGGGACTCCCCAACTGGGGAGCCCTGAGACTCCAAAATTACCCCGTATAGTATGGGATGTTGTGGACGTGGTTGAGCGGACCCTGGCCGTGACCAAGACTTGGAGCAGTAAGGATGGCTTCTCTCAGGTAATTACGCGCGCGCACCACTGCGGCATGGACCCCCATGCCTTGGGCCAATCCCACAGCCACGGCCGAGGCAAAAGTGCATCCGGTGCCATGGGTATCATCGTGATCCACCCTCTTGTCCTCGAACACCTTTTCGCAACCATCCCAATGCAACAGGTCGGTCAGCACGTCGCCCCCCATATGGCCACCCTTCAGCATCACTACCCTGGCCCCCAACGTAGTCAGCATGCCAGCAGCGCGACGCATGTCATCGATATCGCGCAGGGTTATACCGGTGAGGTTCTCGGCTTCGGGAATATTCGGCATAAACAGAGTGGTAAGGGGAATCAGCCGTTGTTTCAGTATATCCAAGCCCCCCTCCTCCAGCAGAACGCACCCATCTTTAGCCACCATCACCGGGTCTACTACCAAAGGGATTCCTTCTCCCACCGCTTCTACCACGTCGCACACCGCGGTGATGGTTTCAGTGCTGAAGAGCATGCCCAGCTTGATACAGTCGGCGCCGATGTCATCGAGAACTAGGCGCATTTGGTGGGCCACGAAATTCGCTTCTACAGGCCGGACTTCGGCAACACCCTCGGTGTTTTGGGCGGTAAGAGCAGTCACTGCCGTGGCCGCGTAGCCGCCCAGCGCCGTCACCGTCTTGATATCTGCCTGAATCCCCGCGCCACCTCCAGAATCACTGCCGGCAACGATTAGAACGCGGCCCCTGATGTCTCCCATCCCAGCCGCCGATCCTAACCGGATACCTGTTCGATAACCTCGATGATGCGTTTCACGACTCCGCCCACCAGACGCTCATCCTCGGCCTCGGCCATGACACGGATTAGGGATTCGGTTCCCGACTTGCGTACAACCAACCGGCCATTACCGCCAAGTTCTGCTTCGCCTTCGGCGATAGCCGCCTTGACCTTGCTGTTTTCAAGTGGCTCAGCTCCGTTGAAGCGGACCGAACGAAGGACCTGGGGGAAGGGATCAAAACGGCGAACCACCTCGCTTGCGGGACGGCCTGTCTTGACGAGAACAGACAGCACCTGCAGGGCGGCGATAAGTCCGTCCCCGGTAGTACTGTAGTCACTGAGAATGATGTGTCCGGACTGTTCTCCACCCACATTATGGCCACCGCTGCGCATGGTTTCCACCACATAGCGGTCACCCACCTGGACCCATACCAGTCCCAGATCGAGACTCGCCAGATATTGCTCTAGCCCCATATTGGACATAACCGTAGCCACCAGGGCGTCGCCCCTGATATGGCCGGTATCCTTCCAATCCGTTGCTACCAAGGCCATGATCTGGTCACCGTCAATGACTTCGCCTTTCTCGTCGGCGATGATCAAGCGGTCGGCGTCACCATCGAGCGCAATGCCAATATCCGCCCGGCTCTCCACTACCTTGGCACACATATCCTGGGGTTCGGTGGCACCGCAGCCACGATTGATATTGAAACCGTCTGGTCGGGTCCCTAAGGGGATTACCTCGGCACCCAGCTCCCACAGCACCAATGGCGCTACCTTGTAGGCGGCGCCGTAGGCGCAGTCCACGACAACTTTCATCCCGTCTAGGCGCAACCCCTTTGGGAAGGTGTTCTTCACATATTCGACATAGCGGCCCTGGGCATCGTCAAGGCGCATTGCCTTGCCCAGTTGGTCGGATACGGCTAGGTGTTCCTCCACCCCATTATCCATGTGCTTCTCAATTTCCCGTTCTACCGTATCTGAGAGCTTGTAGCCTTCGGGGCCGAATAGCTTAATGCCGTTATCCTGATAGGGATTGTGTGAGGCTGACAGCATCACGCCGAGATCGGCGCGCAGGCTCCGCGTCAGCATGGCCACCGCCGGAGTAGGTAAGGGCCCTACCAGCACCACGTCCATGCCCATGGAGATAAAACCCGAAGTCATGGCCGGTTCCAGCATATAGCCTGAAAGCCGCGTATCTTTACCGATGACCACAAGGTGGCGGTGATCCCCGCGCATGAAACGGTGGCCAGCGGCCATGGCCACGCGCAAGGCGGTGGCGGCTGTCATAGGTTCAATATTGGCGGCACCACGGATGCCGTCGGTGCCGAAAATGTCACGAGTCATGGGTGCTCCGAAAAAAGCTACCGTTGATGATTATATCAGTTTCACTCAATACAAAGGGGGAAATTGTCGCCTCCTGTGGCCGACCGTTTACCTTTTCATTCAGGAACCGGATTGAGCGCATTCCAAACGGAAAGAGCCTGCCGAGTTTCCGCCACGTCATGGACGCGCAGCATCTGCACCCCTTGATCTACAGCCACTAGGGCCGCGGCCAGGGAACCGGCAAGTCGGTCTTTTGGGGATTCATCATGGCTGAGAGAGGCGACAAAACGCTTGCGTGACACGCCTACCAGGACGCCGCAACCAAGCCCGTGAAACAGGGACAAGCAACCCAGAATATCCACGTTATGATCGAGAGTCTTACCGAAGCCAACCCCCGGATCCACAAGGATATTGCTGGTGTTAATCCCAGCAGCAGCGCAGGCCTCGATCCGCGTGGAGAGGTAGTCATAGATTTCTGTGGGGGCGAAACCATAGCGAGGATCGTCCTGCATGGTTCGTGGATCGCCTTGCATATGCGTGAGAATCACCGGAGTTCCGCTTCGCGCCACCACGTCCAAGCTTTCGGGATCTCCGGTCAGGGCACTCACATCGTTGATCACATGCGCACCGGCCTTCAGAGCAGCTGTCATCACCGCCGCGTTCCTGGTATCGATGGAAACCCGTGTGCCCCGCTCGGCCAGGCCGCGCACCACAGGCGTTATTCGTTTCAGCTCTTCTTCCACCGCCACTTGGTCGGCGCCCGGGCGTGTAGATTCACCACCCACGTCGAGAATATCCGCGCCGGCTTCCCACAGTTTCATGCCATAGGCGATGGCGGATGCAGGATTGGCATGTTCGCCGCCATCGGAAAAACTGTCCGGCGTCACATTGATGATACCCATGATCAGGGGAAGTGATCTCGCCGGACAGTCCAACATCAGACCAGCAAAAGGCGGCGGTGAAGACGACAGTTGCTTTAACCATTTATGCACGCTAGTGGCGGTGTCTCCGCCTTCCTTGTCCGCCCAAGCAATGGTCTCTGCCAGGGACAGGACACGGGCGTTTTCCACCTGTCTCGTACCGTCATCTCCTTTGCTGGTGAGAAAAATCCCGCAGGCGGTATAGACAAGCCGGCCACCGACCAGCCTTCGGCCTACACCAGATTCAAGGGCCGTCGCCGCCGCGCCGCCGACGATGCCAAGAGGGCGTAAATGAAGACTGCGCGTGTGGGCCGTCATCTCTAAAGCATCATCGGGATGTCGCTAGGGAAGAAGACGAAAAGGTCAGTAGCCAGCTTGCGGCTCTGGCTTTGGCGTGCCGCCAGACCTGCTTTCGCCTTTACCCTTTTTGTCTTTCTTTCCGGCGGAGGGAACAGGAGAACTTTGTCCGCCACCGGGCGGCATGGAATCCTCGTCGGGACGTATGATCGGTTGGCCACTGAGAAGCACATCCACTTCCTCGGCATTCAGGGTTTCGTACTCGAGAAGCCCTTTAGCCAGGGTATGAAGCTCGTCCATGTTTTTGGTCAGGACTTCACGGGCCTCGGCTTCGCTCTTATCGATAATCTTGCGGATTTCGTCATCAATCAGTTTCGCCGTAGCGTCGGAAGTATTCTTGCGCTGAGTCACAGAATGGCCGAGGAAAACTTCTCCTTCGTTCTCTTCATAGCGCAGCGGCCCCAGCTTCTCACTAAAGCCGAATTTAGTAACCATGTTACGGGCCATTTCGGTAGCCTGGCTGATGTCGTTGGCCGCGCCGGTGGTGATGTTCTCGGGACCAAAGATTATCTCCTCTGCGACGCGGCCACCGAATGCCATGGTGATTTTGGCCTGCATCTGGGATTTGGACAAGCTGTAGCGGTCGCGTTCGGGCAGGTTCATGGTCAGCCCCAAGGCGCGGCCTCGGGGGATGATCGTTACCTTGTGCAGGGGGTCGTTACCAGGCACGTGAATCCCCACCAGTGCATGGCCCGCTTCGTGGTAGGCAGTACATTTTTTTTCTTCGTCGGACATAACCATGGAGCGGCGCTCCGAGCCCATCATCACCTTGTCCTTGGCTTCCTCTAGCTCGGACATGGTCACAAGACGCTTGTTGCGACGGGCTGCCAGAAGAGCTGCCTCGTTGATGAGATTGGCAAGATCGGCGCCAGAAAAACCGGGCGTGCCGCGAGCGATCACTCGCGCATCCACATCGGGGGCCAACTGCACATTTCGCATGTGGACCTTGAGAATCTTTTCACGGCCGATGATGTCGGGATTGGGAACCACCACTTGGCGGTCGAAACGGCCCGCGCGCAGCAAAGCCGGGTCCAACACGTCGGGGCGGTTGGTGGCGGCAATCAGAATTACTCCTTCGGTGCTCTCGAAACCGTCCATTTCCACTAGCAACTGGTTAAGGGTCTGTTCGCGCTCGTCGTTGCCACCACCGAGCCCGGCCCCACGATGGCGTCCCACGGCATCGATTTCGTCAATGAAAATGATGCATGGTGCATTCTTCTTTCCTTGCTCGAACATGTCCCGTACGCGGCTAGCGCCGACGCCGACGAACATCTCGACAAAATCGGAACCGGAAATAGTGAAGAAGGGTACATTGGCCTCTCCAGCAATAGCGCGAGCAAGCAGGGTTTTGCCGGTTCCCGGCGGTCCCAGCAAAAGCGCACCCTTTGGAATCTTGCCGCCGAGGCGCTGAAACTTGTGCGGGTCTTTAAGAAATTCAACGATTTCTTCCAGTTCCTGCTTGGCCTCGTCAATGCCGGCCACGTCCTCAAATGTAACGCGGCCATGATTTTCGGAAAGCAGGCGCGCCTTCGACTTGCCGAAACCCATGGCTTTGCCGCCCCCCGACTGCATCTGGCGCATGAAGAAAATCCATACCCCGATGAGCAGCAACATGGGGAACCAGGAGATTAGGATATCAAATAGGCCGGGCGAACTCCCTTCCTGCGGCTCGGCGCGGATAAGAACGTTTTTCGAAGAAAGGCGGTCAACCAGCTTAGCATCGTCAGGTGCATAGGTAGTGAACCCGCGGCCGTCGCTGAAATGTCCAGAAATCTCGTTGCCCTGGATGATGACGTCGCTCACCTCGCCGTTCTCCACATTGCTCAAAAACTCGGAAAAGGCGAGCTTCGTGGCAAACTCGTTGCGGGATGCCCCCTCGAACAGGTTGAACAGTGCCACCAGAAGAAGTCCGATGATGAACCAGAGGGCCAAATTCTTACCGAGATTATTCACGTTGTCTTTCCTTGTGCCTCCTCATTTACCATGGGTATTTGCTATATCTTTTTCAGGCCGTTCGTTCACTGGGAACAAAGTTGTCACTGCAATCTCACACCAAGACCAGGGAAACGGTCTCACTGCGAACGCGGAGACAGGATAACAGATAATGCGTATTTCCACCTACGCAACTCTAAAACCCCCATTTAGACAAGAGAATTAGCCGGGCAGAACCCCAAAAGATGCACCGTAAACAAGGGCTGACCAAGGGTTTCATCCACATAATCCAGATGTGGAACCGCCGCTACCTTTTTCCCCCACCACAACGCCGGAAGGGAGATCCGCACTGGCCAAGGGATCACGGAGTCGCGCAATTCTGGTATCCGACCCACGATGCGGGACCAGCCTTGGCGGCCCAGCCGGGCAAGAATTGGCACTGGTTTTCTTTTGTCTGTCCCAGACTGGTTTTCTTTCCTGGTCCTGCTGGTTTCGAACATAAAACGCCCATCCCAGACCACCCGCATTCCTGACATCAGCACCATGCGTTCCTTAGCAGCGGCAGCCTCGCGACAGACGAGAAGAGTCTTGAATAGAGCTCCCCCGGCTCTCTTTTCCCTTGCGAGAACCAGGCGACAGCCGTGTAGGGTTCGCGCCAGGTTTTCTTCTGTCGAGAAAAGTTCCCCATGCAACCTGACCAACCGTGCCGAACGTGGAGGATAGGTTCGCCCGCCCACACAGGTGAGAACTCTAGAAAGCGCCCGCAAGGATACCTCTTTTCCCGCCGCTGCCATCGCCGCATGGTCCAGTATTACATAACCCTGGGGGTAGATTTCTGCCGCCAGCGACAACAACTCCGCCACATCCTCCGCTAGGGCCTGCCGCGTTCGCGCCATAAGATCCGCCGTGGCGGCTAACCGCGCTGCGTCGAGTCCCTCCCTGGCAAGATCCGGCATCAGAGCGCGCAGCCGCACCCGGCTATAGGTAAGATCGCGGTTAGAAGGGTCCTCTACCCATTCCTGATTGCGCACTCGCAAGGTGGCGGCTAGCCGCGCCTTAGGCACGCTCAGCAGGGGTCGCAACAAACGCAGGGCGGAATGCTCGGACAGCGCCGCCATAGCTGCAAGGCCGTCAACACCGCTACCGCGGCTCAACCGCAGCAGAAACGTCTCAGCCTGATCTTCCAAGTGATGAGCCAACAAAAGATGAAGAACGCCGTGGCGGCGGCACCAATTAAAAAGTAGCCGATAGCGCGCCTCCCGCGCCGCCGCCTGAATACCCCGCTTCGGCTTACCACCGGTCCAGGGCAGAATGTGATGGGTCATCCCCCGTGCCTTCAGCCAGCGCCCCGTCTGCCGTGCCTCGGCCTCCGATTGTGGACGCAGCTGGTGATCCACACTGAGCGCCACTGTTCCACCTCCGCAGCCGCGGGCCCAGTCATGGGCCAGCAGGGCCAGAGCCATGCTGTCACACCCGCCGGAAACGGCCACTGCCATGCGGGGACGTGGCTCGAACGGCCTAAAGACTCTCATTAGGGTGGAAAAATCTCCGCTTTTTAGAGGCACAGCGGCAGTAACGTCCTGACCGGAAAGAGGAAAACCCCCGGGAAAGTGAACATGGCTAGTAGCTATCACTCGGAACAACCGATGGCTTTGCGCTCCTTTACGGCCCGATTCATGATGAATGAAGGAGCGTTGGTAAAACGCTGTCTAAGTTCGTCAAACGCCTTGCAGGCCTGCTGGGGCTCATTAATGATGGCCAGGGATAGACCCAGCTTCAATAGATTGTCCGGCGCTTTAGGACTGTCAGAGAATTTCTCGTAGCCGTCGGCAAAAATGATGGCGGCGTTGGTGTAGTCCTTGCGCACATAGAAAGTCTCACCAAGCCAGTAGTGGGCATTAGCCACCAGATCATGTTCGCCATTGGCTTCAATGAAGGCACGGAATGATTTTTCCGCCGTGAGGTAATCGGCCTGGCGCAACAAACCCAAGGCAAATTCGTACTGTTCCGTTGGCGTACCATCCGGCAACAGCGCCTGTTGTGGGTCCTGTTTCAGGGACGTGGCGTCATGGCCTGTACTGGCAGCGGCCGATGACTTAATGGGGTTGCCGTTCGTGTCCACGGGAATCTTGAGGACGCCGAGGATTCCCTCCTCATCGGAATGTTTGGAAATCACGCCACTCGATCCCAGAACCACGCTATCTCCAGAACCCGACGCTGCTGGGGCTCCCGTAATCTGTGGCGCTGTCTTTTCTAGAGAACTGAGGCGAAAATCCACATCGCCCACAAGCTTGTCCAGACGAACCCGCACCTGATCGATCATAAAAGTCAGTTCCTCGAACCGACCCGTGACCTTGCGCAGCTCATCCTCCAATTCAGCAAACCTGGTCTCCATCCGCACCGCCAGATTTGATGGCACATCGCCAGTATCGCCTGCCGTACTTCCCGCCGCTCTAGGCGCGGCCCGCTCGAGAGCTTTGCCAGAGATTCCCTCGCTGCTTTCGGTGTAAACCTGGCGCTGCAAAAGGTTGATATCCCGCTCGAGACGGTTCAGGTGATCCAGAAGTAGCTGTATGTTGTTATCCTGAGCTTGCGCCAAAAGAACAGGAGAAGGGGTGAAAACAGCAAGGATAAAGGCACAGGAAAAAACCGCTGCTACCCGCAGCAGATGCCCAGAGAGCCACGCAGTATCAGGAGAAAAGGGATACGTACACGGCCCCGTCATATTACGTTCCTCCGATTTCACTTCGCCCAAGAGAGTGCTAGATCGATGCTTAAAGGGAATGATGGTCATAAAGAGTGATGATCAACAAAGATATTTCTCAACAAGAGCTAAAGACCCTTAGGTCACCTGCGCCCAACATGGCTGTAAACATAGGGGGGAATTTTGGAGAGATTAAGGCATCCTTCACGATACACCCAGAACAGATTTTAGTAGATGTAACAGGTGTCCCCCGCTTTTTTCATCCCGTTTCAGGCCCACGAAAGCCAGTGGAACCACCGCCCGGACGCCCCATTCCTGCCATATTGGACTGGTAACAGGGGAAGCTAGGTCTCTCACTCCCTTTCCATACAAGATATAGTATAAGCTAACGTATCAAACACATTTTACTGAGGTCGTTCTCCGCATGGCCGGACATTCGCAATTCAAGAACATCATGCACCGCAAGGGCAGACAGGATAAAAAGCGTGCCAAGATATTCTCCAAACTAATCCGCGAAATAACGGTGGCGGCACGCAGCGGCATGCCCGATCCTGACAAAAACCCGCGCCTGCGCGCCGCCGTCAGCGCGGCGCGGGCGGTTAATATGCCCAAAGACACCATCGAACGTACCATCAAGCGCGGAAGTGGCGACGAGGAAGGTGTCAACTACGAGGAAATCCGGTACGAAGGCTTCGGCCCCGGAGGCGTTTCAGTCATTATTGAAGTGCTCACCGACAATCGCAACCGGGCGGCCTCAGAAATCCGAGCAGCTTTCACCAAATACGGCGGCAACCTGGGCGAAACAGGCAGCGTTAGTTACCTCTTCGATCATATTGGCTCTATCAGCTATCCACCTGACGTTACCGACGCTGACACCATGTTCGAAGCGGCGCTGGAGGCCGGCGCTGGGGATGTGAATTCCACCAGAAGCAGCCACGAGATTACCTGCGATATTGATGATTTCAATGACGTGCGCGACACACTGGAAGAACGATTCAACGACCCCGAGGAGGCCGGACTGATATGGCGTCCGCAAAACTTAGTGGCCGTGGAGGAGGAGTCGGCATCAACATTGATTAAGCTGATTGAGGTTCTCGACGACAATGACGATGTGCAGACGGTTTTCGCTAATTACGACATTCCTGAAGACGTCATGGCGAAACTGACTGCCTGAGCGGTGAAGCGCGTTGGTTACAGAGGTGGAGGGCATAGTTCTCTTGGAAACAATTTTTCACAAAAGGCGGTTTCCATGCGCATCCTAGGACTGGACCCGGGATTACGGCATACTGGCTGGGGAATCATCGACGTAGTCGGATCGCACCTGCGCCATGTAGCGGACGGGACGGTGGACTCCGACGCCTCACAGGAGATAGCGCAGCGCCTATTGCAGATTTTCGAGGGCGTGGCTGTGGTGATCTCCGAGTACACGCCCAAGCAGGCGGCGGTGGAGAAAACCTTTGTCAACCGCAATCCGGCATCTGCCCTAAAACTAGGCCAAGCCCGCGGCATCGCCCTTCTTGCTCCAGCGCAAGCCGGACTCCCGGTGGCCGAATATGCTCCCAACCTAGTAAAGAAATCGGTTGTGGGAAGCGGCCACGCTGCCAAGGAACAAGTGGCCATGATGGTACTTACCCTACTTCCCGGCAGCAGCGCCACGGCCGATGCTGCCGATGCTTTGGCTGTGGCCATTTGCCATGCCCACCATGCCGCCACTACATTGCTACAGCAGGAGCGTGGCTTGGCCGGAGAACGCTTATGATCGCCAAGTTAACGGGTGTTCTCGATTCTTCCGGCACTGACTGGCTGGTGCTCGACGTAGCCGGGGTAGGCTATCTCGTCTTCGCCTCGGGCCGCATGCTCTCGCGCTTACCCACTCGGGGCGAGGTGATGAGTCTTTTCGTCGATACCCACGTGCGCGAGGACCATATCCATCTTTACGGATTTGCCGAAGCGTCAGAACGCGACACCTTCCGCCTTCTGCTGTCGGTGCAGGGGGTGGGGGCAAAGGTAGCGCTGGCCATTCTTTCGGTGCTCAGCCCCAACGAGATCATCCAGGCCATCGCCACCCACGACCAATCGGCCATCGCCCAGGCCAATGGCGTCGGACCCAAGCTAGCTGAGCGCATCATTAACGAACTGAAGGACAAGATCGCCGCCATCACCACGGAAGACGGCGTTATCCTCATAACGGAGGATGGCACAGAAGAAGAACCCAGCCCTGTGGCCGATGCTGCCTCGGCTCTATCCCATCTCGGCTATCGCCAGACCGACGCTTATTCCGCTGCTTCCAAAGCAGCGCGTCGGCTTGGCGCCGACGCGCCGCTGGAGATACTGATCCCTGAAGCCCTGAAGGAACTGGCGTCATGAGGTTGGGCCCATGAGCAAGCCGGTGAACGATCCCGTGATCAATGACAGCCGTGTTGTTGCTGGCGAATTCGATTCGAACGGAAGCGGGAGCGGTGGCGATGGTGGCGAGGTCTCACTGCGGCCGCAGGCCCTTGATGAATTCATCGGCCAAGACACATTGTGTGACAACCTCCGGATCTTTATCAAGGCCGCCCGCGACCGGGGCGAAGCACTGGACCACGTTCTTCTCCACGGCCCACCAGGTCTGGGAAAGACGACCCTAGCGCAGATCGTCGCCCGCGAAACGGGAACAGGATTCCGCCCCACCTCAGGTCCAGTCATTGCCAAAGCTGGCGATCTGGCGGCCCTACTCACCAACCTACAACTTCACGACATTCTGTTTATAGACGAGATCCACCGTCTCAACCCGGCGATAGAGGAAATCCTCTATCCTGCCATGGAAGACTTCCAGCTCAATCTCATCATCGGCGAGGGGCCGGCAGCACGTTCGGTGCGCATCGACCTTCCCCCCTTTACCCTGATCGGGGCTACCACCCGTTCCGGTCTCATCGCTACGCCCTTGCGCGAAAGGTTCGGTATTCCCCTGCGGGTTACCTTCTATGAAGTGGCGGAGCTGAAGGAAATTGTCCTACGAGGCGGAAACATTCTCAACATGGAGTTAGTTGAAGACGGGGCGGAGGAAATTGCGCGACGTTCTCGAGGAACGCCCCGTGTGGCGGCGCGGCTTCTGCGGCGCGTGCGAGACTTCGCCGCTGTGGCAGAAACCGCACATATCGATGCCTCCGTTGCAGACAAGGCACTGAAGCGGCTTGAGGTGGATGAAAGCGGTCTCGATTCCATGGACCGCCGCTATTTGCGCTGCATCGCCGAGCATCATGGTGGCGGTCCAGTGGGGGTAGAGGCCATGGCAGCGGCGCTCTCCGAACAGCGTGACGTAATCGAGGACGTGATCGAACCCTACCTGATCCAACAGGGATTCATCCGCCGCACCCCGCGGGGCCGTTCGCTGAGTGATCTTGCCTTCCATCATCTTGGCCTAACACCGCCACCGGGACTCAACAAGGACCAGCTTAACCTCGGAATGGATAAAGGGAAGGCGTGAGGCCATGCATACCAAGATACACCTTGGCAACGCGCCAGCGTGCAGAACCGTCAACGACCGCCCAGCCCGGATTCCATCCGACCCGAGGACTACCCCTCAATCTCTGCACTCCCATTCACAATAACGGCTAAAGAAACATGGAAGAAAATATCATCGACACCGTCACAGTGGGTGCTTCTGTCGCCGCCACGGACTTTTCCATCTTCGGTTTGTTCATGGAAGCTGACCTTGTTGTCAAGGCTGTGATCGTAGTTCTGCTGCTGGCCTCGTTCTGGTCGTGGGCTATCATCTTTGACAAGGTCATGCACATGCGCCGCCTCAACACCCAGACTGCGGAATTTGAGGATTCCTTCTGGTCGGGGGGATCGTTGGATGACCTCTATGAACGAATTGGCAATCACCCCCCGCATCCCATGGCCTCTCTGTTCGCCGCGGCCATGCGCGAATGGCGACGCTCCACCTCCCAACGCAAGCAAAGCAAGAAAGACCTTCGCGAAAGCCTGCAACAGCGTATCGAACGGGTCATGCAGGTGTCGTTAGGCCGCGAGATGGACTATCTGGAACGGCATATGGTCTTTCTAGCCTCCGTCGGTGCTACCGCACCTTTTATCGGTCTTTTCGGTACAGTATGGGGAATTATGAACAGCTTTGAGGCCATCGGGCTTACCAAGAATACAAGCCTCGCCGTGGTGGCGCCTGGCATTGCTGAAGCGCTGTTCGCCACCGCCCTGGGGCTAGTGGCGGCGATCCCGGCGGTGATTGCCTATAACAAAATATCCAATGATCTTGGCCGTTATGCCAACCGCCTTGAATCTTTCGCTGGTGAATTCAGTGCAGTCCTTTCGCGCCAGCTTGAGGAGAACTCCTAACCATGGCTTTTGGTCCGACAATGAAATCTCAACCTGGACTAGGTATGCGTCGTGTTTTTCCACCCATGTCAGAAATCAACGTCACACCCATGGTGGACGTAATGCTGGTGCTGCTAGTCATCTTTATGGTGACAGCCCCCCTTCTTACCGTAGGGGTACCGGTGGATCTGCCCAAGACCAAGGCCGCAGTGCTTACCGAAGCCGAGGAGCCCCTGGTGATTTCCCTAAACGCTGAGGGAAAGATTTTTCTCCAAGAGACCGAGACCGACCTTGATGGGCTGGTACCACGCCTGCAGGCCATCACCGAAAACAAGGCCGATACCCGTATTTTCGTCCGTGGCGACAAGGCCATTGCCTATGGCCGGGTCATGGAACTCATGGGCCGAGTCGCCAGTGCCGGGTTCAGCCGGGTCGCGTTGATCGCCGAGAATCCCTTGTCCGCACCAACCTGGAAAGGGAGAAAGGGCAGGAAAGGAAAGGAACGATGAAGCTGTGATCCGCGGTGCGTCCTATTCGGCATTTCTTCACGTGATGGCCTTTCTAGTTGCTTGGTTCGGACTACCAGAACTGCGCCGCAACCTACCCACGCTCGATATGCCAATTCCAGTAGAAATAGTCAGCATCGCTGAGAAGACCAACGCACCACCACCGGAGCCGGAACCGGAAAAGCCGGTACCCCCACCTGAACCAGAGGAACCCCCGCCACCTGCGCTAAAGCCTGCACCTGCACCTGCACCTGCACCTGTACCAGAACCGGAGCCTGCACCTGTACCCGAACCAAAAAAGCCGGAACCAGAACCACCGAAGAAGGCCATGCCGCCACCGCCAAAACCGAAGCCGGCACCAAAACCCTCTGTCAAACCGAAACCACCGAAGAAGAAGACAAAGAAACCGCGTGAGCCAGACCCGATGACGTCGGTTCTAAAAACCGTAGAAAAGCTAAAACAGAAGGTGCGGCCCAAGCCCGAGAAAAAGGAAGAGAAGCCAAAAAAGTACAAAGTTCCTGCAAAGCTGAAGCAATCGGCACAGCAAAACGTTGCCGAATCAATGCCAATGACTATCAGCGAACTGGATGCTGTGGCGCGGCAGTTTCGTAAGTGCTGGAACGTACCGGCAGGTGCCCGCGACGCCGAGGATCTGTTGGTGGAAATCTTCGTGCGTGCCAATCCAGACGGTACTATCCGTCAAGCGAAAATTCTCAACCAAGGAAGGATGCGGAGCGATCCATTCTACCGCACGGCGGCAGAAAGCGCTCTTCGGGCAGTTCTCAATCCCATTTGTAGTCCGCTAAAGCTACCACCTAAAAAATACGAGCGCTGGAAGGTCATGAAGCTTAATTTCGATCCCAGAGCTATGTTTGGCAGGGGAAGATAAACAAGGCCACGTTTGACAGGAGATTTTATGACACATGATAAGAATATAACGATGAAGAGGTTTGGTATGACGTGGTATCGCCACTCCCGCACCGGGATGCAACGCCTCACACGCCGTTTGATCTTCGCCCTAGCTGTAGCGGGTATAGTCGTCTTACAGACCCTGCCGGCGGCGGCCGAACTAGTGATCGACATTACTCGGGGGAACGTCGACCCTTTTCCTATCGCCATCACCACCTTCCTCGGAGCAACGTCGAAAGGAACACAGATCGGCAAGGATATCTCCGCGGTGCTATCGGCCGACCTGGAACACTCTGGCCTGTTCCGGCCTATTCCTCACAAGGCATTCATCCAGACTGGGGCTTCCCTTGCAGTGCGTCCACGCTTCGGCGACTGGCGCATCATTAACGCCCAAGCCCTGGTACAGGGCAGAGTCGAAGTCCAAGGCAATGGAAAACTTCGTGTCGAATTCCGTCTCTGGGACGTGTTCGCGGAGCAGCAGATGGCGGGGCAGGCCTTTTCCACGAAGGTGAAGAACTGGCGACGGGTGGCCCATATCACCGCCGACGCCATATACAAGCGAATGACAGGAGAGGACGGTTATTTCGATACCCGCTTGGTCTATGTCTCAGAAAGCGGGCTGCCCACCAACCGAATCAAGCGTCTGGCCATCATGGACCAGGACGCCGCCAACCATCGTTTTCTTACCGATGGCAAGTACAGGGTTTTGACCCCACGTTTTTCACCCACGGCGCAGGAAATTACCTATCTTTCCTTTATCGGCGGCCGCCGTAGCAAGCCGAGGGTGTATATTTTTAATCTCGATACAGGACGACAGGAGATTCTCGGAGATTTCCCCGGCATGACGTATGCCCCGCGCTTTTCGCCAGACGGCGACAAGGTGGTCATGAGTATGGCCAAGGGAGGAAATTCGGAAATCTATGTCATGAATCTCGGCACCCGGACGGTGCAACGTCTCACCAATAATCCGGGCATCGACACCTCGCCCTCCTATTCTCCAGATTCCAAGCGAATCGTATTTAACTCCGACCGTGGCGGAAAAACACAGATCTACGTCATGGACGCTGACGGCGACAACATACGGCGCATCAGTCGCGGAAAGGGACGTTATTCCACACCGGTCTGGTCGCCGCGGGGCGATTACATCGCCTTTACTAAGCAGCATAGCAAAGAATTCTTCATCGGCGTCATGGAGCCAGACGGCACCGGTGAACGCCAGCTTGCACGGGGATGGATGATAGAAGGCCCGACCTGGGCCCCCAACGGCCGAGTTCTGTCCTTCTACAAGCAGGGAAAGCACGACAAAAAGGGTCGCGGTGGGGAAAGCCGGCTTCACATGATTGATCTTACCGGCGATAACGAACGGGAAATCGTGACCCCGCTTGATGGTTCCGATCCGGCGTGGTCACCTTTACTGCCCTGAGATTCTGGCCATGCAGGGCGCATATAAAATACATACTGGGTCGTCTTCACCTCAGATTTTTCTTCTTTAAAGGGTGAAGTGCGGTCTTTTGTCACATTTTAACCAGAGTAAAGGTTGTAATTTTGGCTAGGATCGCCCAAAGTGAGCGCCGAGCCTGGACCTTGTATCCAAGGCTCTCTGTGCCGAATGCCGATCAAAGTGGAGGGAATACTGATGTACGTCAGAGTTTTAAGTTTATTTGCTGCGATTCTTCTGGTCGCTGCCTGTCAAACGACGCCTACTACCACCGCAGTATCAGGGGGTGAAGGTAGCGCCCCGGCAACAGGAGGTGAAGGCGCCAGAGGGATTGGTGGATCTGGCGGAGCACTCGGGGATGTTGTCTCCACGCCGATTCCTCACGTAGAGCTTCAGCAGTGGTTGTCAACGAATATCGGTGATCGCGTCAATTTTGCCCTAGATAAATACAGCATTAGCCAAGCGGCTGCCACACGCCTTGAGAGACAGTCCGTCTGGCTCAAGGACAACCCCGCAGTGAGCATCACCATCGAGGGGAATTGCGACGAACGTGGCACCCGCGAATACAACCTCGGCCTTGGTGACCGCCGGGCTAATGCCGTCAAGAATTACCTGGTAGCTCTGGGGATAGATGCCTCACGCATTAACACCATCAGTTTTGGCAAGGAAAGTCCCATGATTCTCGGTTCCGACGAAGACGCCTGGGCCCAGAACCGGAACGCTCAAACGATTGTATACTAGCGATAGTCAGTCCTCTTTTGGTTCGGCTAACACTGGCGTCCCTCGGGGCGCCAGTGTTTTTTGACTTCGTGGTCAGGATCAAAGGGGTGAAGACGGGGAAAGACAGCCACCCAGTCTCAGTGGCCCTGCCCGTGTGGCAAGCCCCGTCGCATCATCCAGTTCCACATACATTGCACACAACGTCGCCTCGCCTTCTGCCGGGGTTAGACGCTCGCCAGGCACCTTTTTTACAAAGCGGGCAATGGCTGCCTCCTTTTTCATGCCGATAACCGAATCATAATCGCCGCACATACCGAGATCTGTCTGGTAGGCGGTGCCACCGGGAAGTATCCGGGCGTCAGCGGTGGGAACGTGGGAATGGGTGCCGAAGACCACCGAAACACGACCATCGAGAAAATTTCCCATGGCCGTTTTCTCCGACGTAGCTTCGCCGTGCACATCCACCAGAATTGCATCCACCGACTTTGCGAGTCTGTATTTGGTCAGTTCCACCCCGGCACAGGAAAAAGGATCATCTAGCGCGTTCATAAAGAGCCGCGTCATGAGGTGTAACAGTAGTACCTTTCGTCCGTCGCCCAGCGTAAAGACTGCGGAACCACGCCCCGGCGTACCTTGCGGATAATTATGAGGTCGTAGCAGGCAGGGGTCGCTATCAATATAAGAGATGATCTCGCGCTGGTCCCAGACGTGGTTGCCAGTAGTGATAGCATCAGTTCCGGCTTCGTAGAACTGCCTGCAGATCTTTTCAGTGATACCGAATCCCCGTGCCGCGTTTTCACCGTTAACGACGACAAAATCGAGGCCCAGATCGGAACGCAACCGTGGCAACTGCTCACACAAAACGGTGCGCCCCGAACGGCCGGCCACATCGCCGCAACAGAGCACTTTCATGGGCCTTCTCCTTCTGACATCCCAGCTTCTCCGATCGTGTTCCAGGTTGGGGTGTGCATCACACCGCTTTCAGTCACTACCATGTCAAGGGGCTGATCCCCGTCGTGGCGGGGCACAGGGTCACATTGCTGTGCCGCGTAAGCAATGCCCACGGCTACGAGCTGTTGTCTGTTTTTGGCCCGAAGGGCGGATATGGTGCGATCGTAATATCCGCCACCATAGCCCAGGCGATAGCCATCTTCATCGAAAGCCAGTAACGGCACTAAGAGCAGTTCAGGCACCAATGTCCGCACATCTTCGTCTGGTACGGGTATAGCGAAACCTGCTTCCTTCAATTTCAGTCCCGGTCGCCACTCCCGAAACAAAAGTGGTTTTGTCCTTCCCACCATCACCGGCAAGCAACAGGGATGCCCCCGTCCGTGAAGATGAGAAAGCAGCGGGATCACATCGATTTCGCTACGCACCGGCCAGTAGCCGGAAATAACCATCCCTCGAGGTGGCGTACAAACACCGAGGAAATGCCGCATCACTGCTCGACCCGCGTCTTGTGACGCACCGGCCAGAGCCGCCTCATGGGCGCGACTGCGGCATTCAAGCGCCATTACCCGCGCCTCGCGTTTGGTATCATCTATGGACATGGTTCGGGGAAAAAGCCGCAATGGAAATAATAGGGCGGGGCCGCGCTGGCCGTTGGGTCATGGACATCCTCTTGAGCCTGCAATGCAGGTGGACACCATATACCGAAACCACGGCCCCGGCAGGGACGGTTCCCAACAGGAAACTATTGGCCCGAGGGATGAAGCAACCTAACGCGCCACGCAGCGCCCGCCTTGCCGGGGATTTTAAGATTGCTCCAGACGCGAAGCAATAGCTTCGATACGCTGGGCAAGGTGGTCAATCCCTTCAGCGAGCTCCTTATCGTCCTCGGGAGAGGAATCCTTCTGGGAAGGCAAATCACCCACAGACTCTTTCATTTCTGCCAGTTCGTCAGCCACCAGCAGGCCGGCCATCACCAGCAGCCGGTTATCGCCCACCTGTCCCACTTCACCCACCAGGTCCTGTACTTTTTGATCGATACCCATGGCAAGGTCCTGGATGCGGTCTTCCTGTCCGTCGTCACAGGCGATGGTGTAATTCTGGCTGTTGATGGTGATGGAAAGCTGGCTCATTTTCAGGACTCCAGAACTTCCTTGATTTGCGCGATGGTGGAATCGAGACGCTCGGAAACGGTGCGGGCGGTATCCTGCAATGCCTCGCGCTCGGCCTTCAGGGAGGCAAGTTCCCCGGCCTGGGCCGCCGTCAAGGCGCTTCTATCCTGGGACAGAGCCTCAAGCCGGGACACCGCCTTGTCAAGACGTTCCCTGGCTTTTTTTACCTTGGACTTCGCCATGGATTCATCCCCGCTCCCCTTTGCACCGCCGTCTTTCCAATGAAGATACGCTTCACCCGCAGAGAGCGTCAACCGCGTCCCCCTCCCAGATAATACTCTTACGAGGAAAAAGAGATCACTTTTCCCCTTTCAGCTGCCATGATAGTTGACGCCGCGTATCGGCAACGGCATCTTGCCCCTCGCAGAGAACACGGTATACATAAACGCCGCGTCACTTTTTCCCTTCACCATGGCCAGGCAGGAGAGTGTGGATGGCTGTTCGTCTCGCGATCAATGGATTTGGGCGTATTGGACGCCTTACGTTGCGGGCTCTACACGAGTCCGGACGCAGGGATCTGGAAGTGGTTGCCATTAACGACCTCGGGCCCGTCGAAACTAACGCTCACTTACTAAAATACGATTCCGCCCACGGCCCCCTGCCCGGAGAAGTGGTGGTGGGCAAAGACTTTATTGATCTCGGGCATGGTCCCATAAAGGTCATTGCCGAGCGCAACCCTGCAAAACTACCGTGGAAAGACATGGATGTGGATATCGCCCTGGAATGCACGGGTCTGTTTAGTAAGCGTGAACAGGCCTCCCAGCACTTAGAGGCGGGAGCCAAGCGGGTGCTGGTTTCCGCCCCGACGGATGGAGCCGATATCACCGTTGTCTACGGAGTCAATCACGACAAACTCGAAGATACCCACACCATAGTTTCCAACGCATCCTGCACCACCAACTGCCTAGCTCCAGTGGCCTTTGTCCTCAACAACGCCATCGGCATCGAACGCGGTTACATGACCACTATCCACGCCTATACCGGCGACCAGAAAATCGTCGACACCTTGCATTCAGACCTGCACCGGGCGCGAGCCGCGGCAAATTCCATGATTCCTACCTCCACCGGCGCCGCCCGTGCCGTGGGGCTGGTGCTACCGGAGTTAAAGGGTAAGCTGGACGGATCAGCCATCCGCGTGCCCACCATCAACGTGTCCCTAGTGGACCTTACCTTTACGCCCGGGCGTGACACCAGCGCCGAGGAAATAAACCAAGCCATTTCAAAAGCTGCCAATGGGAACCTCAATGGCATCCTTGGCATTTCTGATACCCCCCTCGTATCTATCGACTTCAATCATAACGCCAACAGCTCTATTTTTGATGTGACCCAAACCCAGGTCATCGAAAATCGTTTCTGCCGGATTCTGTCCTGGTACGATAACGAATGGGGATTTTCAAACCGCATGCTGGACACCGCGGCAGCGCTTGGGAAACTCGGGTAGAGGTAGTCGGGGGCAGGCCTCCTGCGCCGGGTATAGCATGAACCAATACGGAATAAGGATTACTCAGGCTTTACTTGGGCTCCGACTAGGGTGTCAACACTTAGAACGCAGCCCCCGTTCTCATGAAACATCGCGTCATTATCATTCACAACCTTGAACACGCCCGCGCGGCGCTGGCTGTGGCGGCGCAGTGCCGAGTTCCTATCGCCATCGCCAGCGCGCCTTTTGCCGCTGCCTATGCGGGAGCCGCCTGGTTCCGCAAGGTGGTTGAGAAGGCCGTAGCCGAACGACCGGACATACCACCTGGGTCTGTTACCGCCGTACTTGATTGCGGCGACGAACCGGGGCTTGCCGTGAGCGCTCTTCGGCAGGGAATAAAAATCATCAACTACAACGGCAATGCTGCTAGCTGTAGGAAAATCATTGCCATTGCCACTGAATTCGGGGCAGAGGTGTGGAAAGGAGAGATGGATTCTATTGATCTGGGTGCGGTAGACAATGCGACGGAGTCCTGTCGTCAATGGTTGGAAAAGTGGTCGAAAAAAGGCCCCTGAAGTGATTACTTGCCAACTCTATCTCATCACCCCACCGCAATTCGATCCCGTTTCCTTCGGCGAAACACTTGCTACCGTCCTCGACGCCGGAAAGGTGGCCTGTGTACAGATGCGCCTGAAAGACACAGAGGATGAGGCCATTCTTCGCGCCGCAGAGGCACTACAGCCTGTGTGCCGTGACCGTGGTGTAATGTTCCTTCTGAACGACAGACCAGACCTCGCCAGGGAGACGGGGTGCGACGGTGTTCACGTCGGCCAGGGGGATATAGCCTGCGCCGAGGCCCGCAGCCTGCTTGGGCAAAGTGCCGTTATCGGCGTCTCCTGCCACGGCTCGCGTCAACTCGCCATTGATGCCGTTGGAGCCGGGGCTGATTACGTAGCTTTCGGTGCTTTTTTCCCCACCACTACGAAAAAAACCAAGGGGAACCCGCCCCCAGACATCCTTTCCTGGTGGCGAGACATCGGCAATGTGCCCGCCGTTGCCATCGGCGGCATCACCCTAGACAATGCACCATCCCTGATTGTCGAGGGAGCCGATTTCCTGGCTGTGGTTTCCGCAGTGTGGGACCACGAACACGGACCCGCCAATGCGGTCAAAGCGTTTAACAAAGTGATATCGGAAACCACCGCTTAACGGCTCCGGCTCATTCCGCTGTCCTCTCCCCGTCATCAACTGGCACCTAGAGCACATCCCCTATATGTACTACGCACAGGAACTGGGCATCATCAGCCGGTTGAAATCCCAAGACAACGCCAGCGCTTTGAGGCAAGCCTGTTTCAAGGACTGTTGTAAAATCCCTGTCTATGGAAACGTCCGTGCTCTAAACCCCCCGATGCAATTACCGATTGGCCCCGAAACAGCGGCGTTGCCTCCGCCGAGCCGGAGTGATAGTTTCTGCGCCGCATTTCTCCTGCAGCAACTATTTTACCAACAAACCGTGGGTCTTCCCCATGAAAATTCAGGCTAATACTATCCGTCCCGGAAACGTCATCGAATACCAAGAGCACCAATACACCGTTCTTAAGATCAATGTGTTCAAGGCGGGTAAGGGGGGCGCCTTTATCCAGGTGGAGATGCGAGACATCCAGTCGGGGCTCAAGACCAACGAGCGCTGGCGCACCAACGACAGTGTAGAAAAGCTGAACGTGGAGGAACGGGCCTGTACTTTCCTCTTTGCCGACGGCGAAATTCTTACCTTCATGGACACCGAGACCTATGAACAGATAACCATTCCCCGCGACGCCCTGGGCGATTCGGTGGGGTTTCTCCAGAATGGCATGGAGGTCACGGTGGACTTTATCGAAGGCAAATCCATTGCGGTACAGCTGCCGCAAACCGTCGCCATGACCATTAACGAAGCCGATCCGGTGGTAAAGGGCCAGACAGCGTCTTCCTCTTACAAACCGGCGGTACTTGAAAACGGCATGCGTATCATGGTGCCGCTCCATATCGCTGCCGGCACTAGAGTAGTGGTCAACACTTCCGACGGCACCTACGCCGAACGGGCCAAGGACTAGGGCGGCTCCTAGCTGCCATATACCCCATGCCTGCTACTTCACCCATCCTCGTTGTTATGATCGCCGCAGTACGTAAGGCGGCACGAAAACTAGTGCGTGATTTCGGTGAAGTCGAACAGCTTCAGGTGTCTTTAAAAGGACCTGCCGATTTCGTCTCCCAGGCAGACATCCAGACGGAAAAAATCCTACATGAGGAACTGAGCCGGGCGCGACCCGATTTCAGCTTTCTGCTCGAGGAAGGCGGCGTTATCACGGGCAAGGACCCGAATAACTATTGGATTATAGACCCCTTGGACGGTACCATTAATTTTCTTCACGGCTTGCCCCACTTTGCCATTTCCATCGCCCATGAGAGCAGCGGCGTATTGAATGCCGGGGTTATCTATGATCCCATTCGCGACGAAATGTTCCAAGCCGAACGGGGTAATGGTGCCTTTCTCAACGACCATAGGCTGCGGGTTTCGGCCAGACGGACGCTTGAAGATTCAGTGCTAGCGACCGGCATCCCTTGTCTCGGCCATGACCACGGCCCCGCTTGTCTTGATATGCTTTCAGCGGCCATGGGTGCCTGCGCTGGCGTTCGCCGGTTCGGCGCGGCGACTCTTGATCTGGCCTATGTAGCAGCGGGACGCTATGAGGGATTCTGGGAAACCGGACTGAAACCTTGGGATTTAGCCGCCGGAATCCTTTTGGTTCGCGAAGCCGGAGGCATGGTGAGCGACCTCAAGGGCGGCAAAACCATGATGAAAAGCGGTGATATTATCGCTACCAATGATCTTCTCGACCAACCCATCACCCGTCTTCTGCGCGACGCCACCGGAAAAAAAGGAAAACAGGGCAAAGGCTGAAGACCCTCTGCCTCACTTAACCTGTTGTCCCACCACCATTCCCTAGGCTATTGTCAAACAATCAGACAACCAGTGGGGTTCCACCCCGGCACAGTTCTGACACATTCCTGTTTTTCTATACGGAAATTTTTCTATACGGAAAGACTATAATGGGTCGGTGCCGCCGGGTGAGTAGGGTATGTCGCGAAGGACGCGTGGAGGGAACGACAATCACATGTGGGATTTTAGTCCCTTAGCGTGGCAACGAAGGGCTGGACGTGCCTTGTGTCTGTACCTTCTTGCCTTTCTCACTGCTATCTTATTTCTGCCCGCAGGTTCGGGGATAGCCTTGGATACTTCTGTGGTAGGCAGAGGTGGCATACCCGAAGTAGAAATCGACCTCAGCGCTATCGAATTCCCCAGGGGCCGTGTCGAAGATTCTGTTTCCATTGGAACATTCCAGAGCAAAGACCTGTTAATGCCAGGATCGAGGGTTGCCCCTGGTAAACGTATTGTTCTGACCCCGCCGGGATCACAACCCGCAACCAAGGTGCCCAAGGTTAAGCTTCCCCGGGAAGGCCATGCTAAAGCCAGCGCGCCCAGATTGAAATTCAATATTCCGAAGATTTCAAGCATGAAACCAGTCATGCCTAAACCACCCAGGGCAAAGCCACACACACCCGCAAAGGCTAAAAAACAGGCTCCCGACACAACCACCGAAACAGCCGCCACGCCTCCAGAACCGCCCCCGTCTCCGGAAGTAGACACAAAACCGGAACCCGCACCAAAGGTACCAGCAACAACCACGGAGGCCCTTGACGAGGCAAAACCGGCACCTGTTGCACCCCCACCACCTCCTCCCGATACGGTCGCTGTGGACAGCGAAAGTCTGATACCTCCTCCACCGCTATCTGATTTGCCAGACCCGCCTCCCCCTCCACCGACAGTAGGCCTTGAACTCCCGCCACCACCCGAGGGAAAGGTAGAGGGAGCGGTCGCCAATCTGCAGGCGCCACCCCCGGTGGAGGAACTAGCAAAATCCGGAGACGCCGCTGAGCCGGCACCCGTGCGCGAGCCTGCCCCACCGCAACCACAGAAATCCTCCGCACCTGAGGAATCTGAACAGGTTGTCACTGTCCCACCGCCTTCTACAGCAGCGCCCAGCACGGGCCCCATGACCGTTCTTTTCTCTCCAGGATCGGCCGCTCTCAACACCAAGGCCTTAGAACACATCGCCGCCATCCGCGAAAAAATAGAAGTGGACCGGTCCCTACGTCTGCAACTTGTAGCATATGCCACCAATACCGATGACAATCCAAGCCGGGCGCGACGGCTGTCTCTGTCGCGGGCGCTGGCGGTCCGTGCCCACCTCGTGGAAAAGGGTGTAGAAAGCACCCGCATGGATATCCGTGCACTTGGCAACAAGTCTGGGGAGACCCTCGGTGATCGCGTGGACCTTGTCCTTCTTCCGTAAACCAGGGCGGCCTTGTTTCCAGCGCGGGCGGCTACCTAATCTCGCGTCTGCTGCCACATGAGCCGCCCCAAGCGCTTCCTTACCCGTATGATTCTATTCCTGGCGGCTGTAGTCGTCGGAGTGTTTTTTCTCTTCCCCATGCTCAAGGAGGCATTTTTCGCCAACCCAGCGCTCAACGGCATGATTCTGGGTGTACTAGTCGTCGGTATCGTGTTTATCTTCCGTATGGTGTTGATGCTTAATCCCGAAGTGGTGTGGATCGAGAGCTACCGCCAAGGATCATTGTCCATGCGCACGCCACGCCTGCTTGGCCCCATGGCTACCATGATTAGCGAAAATCGGAAAAAATTAAGTCTTTCGGCCCTGTCGTTGCGCTCCCTACTCGATAGCATTAGCGCCCGCCTTGATGAATCGCGGGATATCTCACGCTATCTTATCGGCCTGCTGATTTTCCTCGGCCTTCTCGGCACTTTCTGGGGGCTGTTGGAAACAGTGGCTTCGGTGGGTGGGGTTATTGCCAGCCTAGAAATGCCATCAACAGAACTAGGGACTGCCTTCCGCGACCTAAAATCAGGGCTTGAAGCGCCCTTGTCCGGTATGGGGACGGCGTTCAGTTCCTCCTTGTTCGGACTAGCCGGTTCGCTAGTGCTGGGATTTCTCGACCTCCAGGCGGGACAAGCTCAAAATCGTTTCTATAACGAACTTGAGGAATGGCTGGCGAGCCAAACCCATCTTTCCACCGGCACCACTGCGCTGGAGGGTGATCAGTCGGTTCCAGCTTATACCCAAGCTCTTCTCGAACAGACCGCTGACAATCTTGAGAACCTGCAACGAATCATGTCACGAAGCGAGGAAAGGCAGGTTGCTTCCTCCGCCGGCTTCGTGACCCTCAATGAGAGGCTGGGCTCGCTCATCGACCAGATGCACGCAGAACAGAGCCTCATGGTGAAGCTGACCGAAAGTCAGATCGAATTGAAACCGATTCTTACCAAACTTTCGGAAATGGCAAGTGAGGGAAATTTCGGCATGGACGAAGCGACTCGAACCCATATCCGTAACCTCGATGTCCATATCGTCAAACTCCTCGAAGACGTACATTCTGGACGGGATCAGCTGGTGCAAGAACTCCGCGATGAAATCAAGCTGCTTGCACGTACCGTTGCCTCCCTTTCTAATTACAAGCCCTCCAACTGACGGCAGGGCTGTGGGACACCTATGACCCTCGCCGCCTTCAGCCGCCATTCCCGAACCTCGGTCAATATCTGGCCAGGATTCGTGGATGCCTTGGCAGCGTTGCTGATTATCGTCATCTTCCTTCTGATGGTGTTCGTAATCTCTCAGTTCTACCTTCAGAATACCCTGTCGGGCCGCGAGAGAGCGCTGGATCTCCTGAACCAGAGGGTGAGCGAACTGGCCGAAATGCTGTCCCTAGAACGTCAGGCTAATGCCGATCTCAACCTCAGCATCGAACAGCTCTCTGCCCAGCTGCAAAGCAGCCTTGGCGAAAAGGACAAGATGGAAGCCACTATCGGCGAGCTTACCTCAGCCCTGCGGAAGAGCGAGCAATCCGTCGCATCCCTGAAGAGCGACCTGGAAAGCGCTGGCCAGCGACTGACGTCCCTCCAGGAAAGGCTGATCAGGGAACAACGGAGCAACTCCGAAGCCTTAGCTAATATAGAATCTCGCTACAGGGAGAGCACGTCGGCGCTAACGCAAGAACGGGAATTCACTGAGAAACAGCGTGACAGCCTCAACCTTCTCAACCAACAGATCGCCGCCATGCGCAACCAATTGGCAATCCTCAATGAGGCCCTTGAAGCCGCAGAAAGGAAGGATAAGGAGAATCAGGTCAAGATTTCAAATTTCGGCAAGCGCCTCAACGTAGCTTTGGCCGGAAAAGTCCAGGAACTGGCGAAATATCGGTCGGAATTCTTTGGGCGGCTGCGCGAAGTTCTTGGTGAGCGAAAAGACATCCGCGTGGTAGGCGACCGTTTTGTGTTTCAGTCGGAGGTTCTGTTCGATTCAGGCTCCGATGCCCTGGGGCTTGAAGGACAGATGCAGCTTAACCGGCTCGCCGAAACCCTTCTAGAAATCGCTGCCACCATTCCTGACGGCCTAGATTGGGTCCTGCGCATTGACGGGCACACCGACCTGATCCCCATCGACAATAAGAGATTCCGCTCCAACTGGGAACTCTCAGCGGCGCGGGCTATTTCTGTGGTCAAGTTCCTAATCAAGGTGGGCATCCCGGCCAACAAGCTGGCGGCCGCTGGATTCGGCGAATTCTCACCGCTAGACCCGCAAAAAAACGAAGTCGCCTTCCGCCGCAACCGGCGCATAGAGATCAAGCTGACGCAGCGGTGATCCAGCGTTAGGAACCAGTGCCCTCCAATACCCGGAGACCGTTACCGGCAATTGCGGCGTTCTTGAGCTGGAGCGCCGCCAGCCGAGCGTAGAGGCCGCCTCGGGTCACCAGTTCCTCATGGGTGCCAGTGGCAACAACACGGCCCCGATCAAGGACTACGATGCGGCTAGCTTTTAGAACAGTAGCCAGGCGGTGGGCGATGATAAGGGTAGTGCGGTTGGCCATGAGCCTATCCATGGCGTCCTGTACCAGATGCTCGTTTTCAGCATCCAGCGCGCTTGTAGCCTCATCGAGAAGAAGCACGGATGGATTGCGCAGAATTGCCCGTGCGATGGCGAGACGCTGGCGCTCACCGCCAGACAACAACACCCCACGCTCACCGAGATAGCTATCCATACCAGCAGGTAGACGCGAGACAAAATCCTCTGCCGCCGCCGCCACAACCGCTGCCTTCACTTCGTCATCCGAGGCCTCAGGATTGCCGTAACGCACGTTCTTCCAAACGTTGGCAGCAAAAATCACGGGTTCCTGGGGCACTAGGCCGATACGCCGCCGAAGCGCAGCTATATCAGCGTTGCGTAGATCCACCCCGTCGAGACTAACAACGCCCTCCTGAGGATCGTAGAACCGTAGCAGGAGCTGAAATACCGTGGATTTTCCGGCTCCCGATGGACCCACCAACGCCACCTTCTCCCCCGGAGCCACCTCAAGGTCAAACCCATTGAGCGCCGCCATGTCCGGTCCTGTAGGATAGGAAAAGCTGATACCAGAAAAGGCCACCGCGCCCTTCGCTGGTTCTGGTAAGGGCTGGGGCTTAGCTGGCAGTGTGATCTCCGGCAAAGTATCGAGAATCTTGAACAGTCTTTCCGTAGCGCCGATGGCGCGCTGTATGTCGCCTACCGCCTCACTCAACGCACCTACAGCGCCCGCCACCACCGTAGCGTAGAAAACGAAAGCAGAGAGTTCACCAGCGCTAATCTCGCCCGCCACCACCTCCTTGCTACCAAGCCACAGAATGATCCCAATGGCGCCGAACACAAGAAGGATAACCAGACCTGTGAGCCAGGCCCGAGCGCGGATGCGGTGGATAGCGGTGGTAAATGCCTCTTCCACACGCTCGCCAAAATGGAGGCGGTCTAGGGCTTCATAGCCGAAGGCCTGGACCGTGCGGATGGCACCTAGGCTTTCATCCACATGGACGCCTACATCGGCAATGCGCTCCTGGGCATCACGGGAAAGCTGCCGTACCCGTCGCCCGAAAACGACGATAGGCAACACCACCAGAAGCATCACCATTAGAACCATGCCAGTAAGCACCGGGCTGGTGACAACCAGCATGACTAACCCACCCACCAGAAGAAGGACATTGCGTACAGCCATGGAGCCGCTAGACCCCATCACAACCTGTATCAAGGTGGTGTCGGTGGTCAGCCGGGAGAGAATTTCCCCCACGCGGGTAATCTCGAAGAAACTGGGGGAAAGAGAGATTACATGGTCATAGACTGTACGCCGCAGATCAGCCACCACGCGTTCCCCAATCCATGACATAAGAAAAAATCGGCTTGCCGAAGCCACAGCCAGAACTACGATAATGATGAGCAAGCCGATCAGTGCCTGGTCCAAAAGGACTGTGTCGCCGCTGCTGAATCCTTCATCCACGAGCCGGCGTAGCCCCTGGCCTAGGACCAAAACCGTCCCCGCCGCCACCGTAAGGGCGATAATGGCGCCAATCAGTTGTCTGCCGTAAGGGCGCAGAAACCGCAGTAAGCGTGCAAGGCAGTGGATATTATGCCCCGAAAGACTGGGTCCCTCGCGCCTCTCTGCCGTCACGGCATTATCTTTTTTGGAAGAACCGGACATGTTATTCCATCCCCGTCCCTGGTGCAGCCAAATCAAGCTCACGGCCCAAAGCAGCGCTAAGCTCGCGGCCTAGAACAACCCCCATGATCATAGCCTCCCCGTCTGATGTGGCGCGGGCGTCCACCCAGCTTGTGGAAGTGGTGTCATATCTGAAGTAACGAGCACCAGAAACCGGCGAGGACATCCAGATCTGGCGGTTGGGAGCATGTTTATTGATCACGTATTGACCGCCGTCCTCTCGTTCAACGGTTAATATCCCCTCGCCCAGATCTACCTCAAGCTCATCTCCCGCAGCACTATCTATGGTCTCAAACAGGTGCATCAGGGTCGCGTCGGCAAGGGTAGCAAAGAGGGTCTCATCCATCATGGTGTGACTTTTTCGATCTTGCACTTTCAAGCATTGGGAAAGGGGCGCGCAATGGGAATGGCACAGGACACGCGCATCCCCCTATATCACCTTACATCTACTTACAAAAGGAGGACTTGTGGGCGCCTGCAAGTTCAGCTATAACCCCGGCCTCGTCGGCTCCACATCACCGCGGAGTAAGCACGCCGCCGGGGCTTGACGCACTTTGAGAGGAACTAGGCCGTGAAAAAAGGCATTCATCCTGATTATCACGAAATCACCGTGGTCATGACCGACGGCACTACCTTCAATACCCGCTCTACCTTAGGCAAGGAAGGAGAAACCCTCAAGCTTGACATCGATCCCAAGACCCACCCGGCTTGGACAGGTGGCGCCCAGCATCTCGTTGATACCGGCGGCCAACTAGCCCGCTTCAACAAACGCTTCAAAGGAAGGGGCGTCTAGCCTTCCCACGACTCCCACCAACCCTCCAGCGTTTCAGTTAGGTCCAGAGTTTAAAAAAGCCCTTAAAAACGGCAGTTAATTCTTTATCGTACTTGTCACTATTTCTTAAACAGGCCTTCCGCACCGTCGCGCAATTGCTTCTTGGCCTCGATCATTTCACGTGCGCACGTGATTTCGGTCTCCATTTGGATAATATATTCCATTAGTTCCTCCACCGACAGGGTGTCCATTTTGCGGGGAATGAAACTCTGATCAGACACATGAAGTGGAAGGTTGTCTTCGTCTTCCATGACTAGGGCCTCCTCAATGCCATAGCAGGACCACTCTAGCCTTGCCAGTAAAGGTGAATGATACTAGAGCTGTGCATCAGTTTTCCATCCTCCTTTCGCCTCCACAGCATGATCCCCGGCTCTCGGACACGACCATGACCTCCAAGCTTACCGAGATTCCCGCCACTATGACGGCCATTGAAATCCTTGAGCCAGGCGGCCCGGAGAAACTGACCACAGTGACCCGTTCGGTTGAGGCACCTGGCAAAGGCGAGGTTCTAGTGAAGGTAGCAGCGGCGGGTATCAACAAGCCTGACGTGATGCAAAGACAGGGTATGTATCCCGCGCCCAAGGGAGCCACCGATATCCCCGGGCTCGAGGTCGCCGGCGTCATCGTCGCCATTGGTGAGGATGTAACTTTCTGGAAACCTGGAGACGAAGTCTGCGCGCTGGTCTCCGGTGGTGGCTATGCCGAATACTGCCTTGCCCCGGCGGTTCAGTGCCTCGTTGTTCCCAAGGGCCTTGATATGATACAGGCCGCGGCCCTACCCGAAACTCTCTTTACCGTTTGGGCCAATATCGTAGACCGAGCCCATCTCCAGAAAGGGGAAACCCTTCTTATACATGGCGGCTCAAGCGGTATTGGCACCACGGCCATCCAGATCGGCTGCCTACTGGGCGCCCGGATCTTCGTTACCGCCGGAAGCCCCAAAAAGTGCGCTGTCTGTGAGGAACTCGGTGCCGAAATCGCCATTAATTACAATAAAAAGGACTTTGTGGATGTGCTCATGAAGGTCACCGCCGGCAAGGGTGTGAATGTGATTCTTGACATGGTGGGTGGAGATTATCTGCCTCGTAATATCAGCCTGCTTGCCGCCGACGGCAGACTGGTGAATATCGCCTACCAGAAAGGCTCAAAAGCAGAAGTAAACTTTCTTCCCGTCATGTTGAAACGGCTTACCATTACTGGTTCGACCCTTCGTATCCGTCCCGTGGAAGTCAAAGGCGCCATCGCAAGAGCCTTGCGGAAACGGGTCTGGCCCCATATAGAAAGCGGTGATATTGCGCCGCTGATCCACGCTACCTTTCCTTTAACCCAAGCCAACAAGGCCCATAGTTTGATGGAAAGTGGAGCGTATATGGGTAAAATCGTGCTGAAAATCTAGGATTGTTGTCGCGGAAACACCTCTCCAGGAAAAATAATTCACTCACACCGCAATTCGCGATAAAACCCTTTTAGCGTCCTGTAACAGACACCTAAACGCCAGTTGAGGATAATTCATGCCCGCACTTCTGATGCCCAAGGCAACCGCCGTCTGGCTAGTGGACAACACTATCCTGACCTTCGACCAAATCGCCAAGCTCTGTGGTATGCACTCTCTGGAAATCCAGGCCATCTCTGATGGCGAAGTTTCGAGCGGAATTATAGGGCTCGACCCCATTGCAAACGGACAGTTAACCCGCGAGGAAATAAGCCGCTGCGAGGCCGATCCCAACACCGAGCTAAAGCTAATAAAACCCGATATTCCCGTTTCCACGGGCAAGCCAAAGGGGGCACGCTATACGCCCATTTCCAAGCGCAATGACAAACCTGACGCTATTGCTTGGCTGCTCAAGCACCAGGAGGAGCTCAACGACTCCCAGATCAGCCGCCTAGTGGGTACCACCAGACCCACCATTAATGCTGTGCGTGACCATACCCACTGGAACGCGTCCAACCTCAGACCCCGCCATCCCGTGGAACTTGGCCTGTGCACCCGCGTGGAGATAGATGCGGAGATTACCAAGGCGCGCGAGAAAAAGGCCAGACAGGCAAAAAAGAAGTCTAAAACCCAAGCTCACCCCGCCGCCATTGATCCGGCGGTGGAGACTCCCGCTAAGGTGATGCCGATTAGTGAGGCTCTGGAACCTATCCAAGATGAACCCATTCAGGATGCGCCTTTACGTGAGGAACCAATACCCAAGGACACTCCACTACCGCCCAATGCCCCTATCGATGCGGGGGACGAAGCGGCAGGGGCCGAATCTTCCCCAGGCAGCGCGCAAGACACGGGATCAGAAGAGACACCTGCGGTCCCGTCCTTGGAAGATTCCCCTTAGGATGAGTCTTCGCGAGACGATTCAACAGACCCATCTGAGACGCTTTAACTTTTAAGGCCGTAACCAGCTATAAAAATACCGGCGCACCATACCAGTACACCGGCATATTTTGGCAAAAAACCAGTAATGCACTGCCTTTTTTCTGGGGATTCCCCACCCAGAAAACAGCCCGTCAGAAAACTGTCAATGCGCAGTACAGCGAGTAATTTCGTCTTTAACCCGTAGTTTCTGGCGTTTTAAATCATGTAAGTGGATATCGTCGGGATGCGGGCGGCTGTTCTCTTCCTCGATTGCGGCTTCCA
>PVBE012674490.1_pt1 | contig 46259 bp, 39 predicted proteins | sample 1631181 | NCBI WGS metagenome assembly PVBE01 (sample SAMN08397723, study PRJNA350692) | Marine metagenome, whole genome shotgun sequencing project. | isolation source: water | place: Pacific Ocean | collected 2012-04
CCATTTTGGAGGAATAGGAAATGTCAGGCGCCCCCATCATCCCGAAAGGCAGTCCCCCGCCCCTGGCCCCGTATTCTCCGGGCATGCGAGCGGGGAATACGGTCTACGTGTCCGGCACGCTGGCCCTAGACGCCCAGGGGGAGCTCGTCGGGGCGGGAGACGTCCGGGCCCAGACCGAGCAGGTGATTCGCAATATCCACGACGTCCTGGAAGCGGCGGGTTGCGGGCTTGCCGATGTGGTGATGAACCACATTTTCATCACGGATTTCAGCCACTACGCGGCCCTGAACGAGGTCTACGGAAAATATTTCGGCGAGGGCCGGCCCGCCCGCTATTGCGTCCGGTCCGAACTCGTCAAGCCCGAGTTCCTCGTCGAGATCGCCTCCGTCGCCGTCGTTGCCGGGTGATCCTGGAAACCCAAGCCCCTTCCCCCTCGAAGTCCCGGTCCGGGAAGACGGCGAAGCGGCGGAGGGGTCTGTTGACAGGGGCGTCCACCTTTTGCCGGCATTCCTGGGTCGACGGATAGATGAATCCGCTTGGAGGGGGCTCGATGCGTTCCGGATTTGACGAGGGAGAAGTCCCAGGGGACGGAACATTCTTCGAGCCGGAGGTGGAGACGCTCAGTCGGGACGCGTTGCGGGCGCTTCAGCTCGAGCGACTCCAAGCGCAAGTCCGGCGGTGCGATGCCGGCTCGCCCTTCTATCGCGAGAAGTTCCGAGCGGCCGGGTTCGAGCCGGGGGACCTCCGGAGCCTGGACGACCTCGCGAGCCTCCCCATCGTCTACAAGCAGGAGCTCCGCGACGAGCAGGCCGCCCATCCCCCGTTCGGCCGCTACGTGATCGCCCCCCTCTCCGAGGTCCGCGAGCTCCATCCCTCCACCGGCACAACGGGCCACCCCGTCCACACCCTCTGGACGTTCAACGACGCCCGAATCATCGCCCGCTTCACCGCGCGGCTGCTTTATCAGGCCGGGACGCGGCCGGGGGACATCATCCAGAACGCATTCAGCTATGGTCTGTGGATCGCCGGCCTGGCGGTCCACTACGCGGCCGACCTTCTCCGGTGCTTCGTGATCCCCATCGGGGCCACCCTGACCGATCGGCAGATCTGGTATTTCCAAAACGCCGGCACGGCGGTCTTTCTGTCCACCCCCTCGTACTCCCTTCACATCGCCGAGCGCATGCGAGAGGAGAAGGTGGACCCGGCGTCCATCCCGCTCGGCATCGGGTTGTTCGGAGGAGAGGGCGGGACGGAGACCGAAGGGACGCGCGCGAAGATCGAGACGGGCCTGGGGATCGACGCCTTCGACATCTACGGCATCAGCGAGATCCACCCCACCTGCGCCGCCGAGTGCATGGCGAAGGCGGGCCTTCACTGGGCCGAGGACCATCACCTGATCGAGATCATAGACCCCGAGACCCTCCGTCCCGTATCAGAGGGGGAAACGGGGATCCTGGTCGTCACTCACCTGAGCCGGGAGGCTTCGCCGATGATCCGGTACTGGACCAACGACACCGCCCGGCTGGACTCCTCCCCCTGCGCCTGCGGCCGGACGCACACCCGCTTGCCGGGCGGCATCCTGGGACGCCACGACGACCTGGTGGTCTATCGCGGCGCCAAGTTCTACCCCATCCAGGTGGAGAACGTCATCCGGGGGATGGAGGATCTGAGCGACGAGTTCCTTATCGTTCTCTCCACGGACAAGAAAACGGGCGCGGACGTATGCACCGTCGTGGCCGAACACCTTCAGGGGCAATCGGACCCGGCCGGCCTGCGCGAGAAGGTCCGCCGCCGGCTGCGGGAAGCGCTGCAAGTGACGCCGGACGTTGCGTTGAATCCTTTCGGCACGCTCGAACGGACCACCCATAAGGCCCAGCGACTCAGGGACGAACGGAGCTGAGAAGCCGGCCCTCCGACCCGGCGTCGCGGGTTTCATACACACGCAATCCCGGGCGGAGCGCGAAAAGGAGCGAAGAGCGATGGCGATTCGGACCGCGGAAGAATACCTGGCCGGGCTGCGGGACGGCCGAACGGTTTTCCAAGGCGGCGGGCGCGTGGAGGACGTCACCGCGCACCCCGTCCTGGGGATCTGCGCCGATCACGGCGCGACCATATTCCGCTTCGCCCATCGGGAGGACCTGCGCGACCTTTTCGTGGTCTCCGACGGCGAAGACGCCCCCTACAGCCGGTATTTCGCCTTCGCCCGGGACGCGGACGACCTCCTCCGAAGAACAGCGCTGATCGAGAAAACCACCGAAGAGGCCCGGAGCGTCCTGAACATCATCAAGGCCATCGGCTCGGACGCCCTGTTCGCCCTGACGGTGATCGCCCACCACCTGGACCGGGCGAAAGGGACGGACTACGCGCCGCGCGTCGCCGCGCAGCTCGACCGCTGCCGCGCCGGAGACCTCAGCCTCGCCGTGGCCCAAACGGACGTCAAGGGGGAGCGAAGCAAGCGTCCCCACCAGCAGGAGGACCCGGACCTTTACGTCCGGATTGTGGACCGCCGCAAGGACGGCATCGTCGTCCGGGGGGCGAAGGCCCACACCACGATGGGGCCGGTCGTGAACGAGATCATCGTCCTGCCGACCCGGGCCATGACCGAGGGGGACGCCGACTACGCCGTGGCCTTCGCCCTGCCCGTGGCGACCGACGGACTGAAATTGGTCTGCCGCTCCACCACGCATCGCGACCAGAGCGCCTTCGACTATCCCATCAGCCGACACCACATCGAGACCGAATCGGTGACCATCTTCGAGGACGTCTTCATCCCGTGGGAGCGGGTGTTCCTGTGCGGGGAGTGGGATTTCGCGGGCCCCCTGGCCGGCCTGTTCGCCCGCCTCCACCGCTTCACCGCCATCAGCTACAAGCCACCCACCGGAGACCTGTTCATCGGGGCGGCCCAGCTCATCGCCGAGGCCAACGGGGTGGGGGGAACCAGCCACATCCGCGAGAAGGTCGCCCGCCTCATCACGTACACCGAGATCATCCGGGCCTGCACCAAGGCCGCTGCCCTGGAGTGCGAGCGCATGGAGCCGGGGATCGCGGTCCCGAACTCCGTCTACCTGAACGTCGGCAAGCACTACTTCGCCAGCCACTTCCACGAGGCCAGCCGCGTCCTCCAGGACATCGCGGGCGGTCTGGTCATCACACAGCCCTCTGAAGCGGACTACCGGAACCCGGAGGTCCACGGGCTTTTGGAGAAGTACCTTCGGGGCGACCCCTCCGTTCCCACCGAAACGCGCCTGCAACTGTTCAATCTCATCAAGGACCTGACGGCCTCCGAATTCGGCGGATACAACTACGTCGTCACCCTCCACGGAGAAGGCTCCCTCGAAGCCCAGACCCTGACCACCTACCGGGACTACGATCTGGAACGGTGCAAGCAGCTGGTCCTGGACGCCCTCGAAGGGCCCTGAGCGGAACGAGCATGTTATAACTGACATAGATCATAGTCTTGCGCACACGGGGGCGGGAACATTCCCTCCATGACACTCCATCGGGTGAAACCAGTGAGGGGCGGCGCGGCGCCATCCGAACTTCACGGTCTATGGTTGAAGGGATTGGGGCGCGCCGAGAAGATCATGGCCCCCACAGGGGGCGGAAGGAGGCGAAGATGACCGAAGAGTACGGCTTGTCGTATCCCACAACGCCTGTGGACTGGATCCAGGGGATCAACATGGACAGGCTTCGCGACGGGAGGCTGGCCCGGGCCAAGGAGCAGCTCTTCGAGGTCTCGAAGTTCGGGGCCTTTCTCTCCCTCAACGAATGGAACACCCGGTACATCAGCAGCACGTACACGCCCCAGTGGACCACGCCGAGCTCCGGCCTCCGTTACTCTCTCCTGTGCCGGGACGCCGACTGGCCCATCGTCTATGAGCAGGGAGACATCGGCTACCACACCAAGCGGTTCTGCCCCTGGCTTGGGGATGAGAACGTCAAGTACGCCATCACCGGGATGGGATGGATCGCCCGGTGCATGGGCAAGGGCGCCCACGAGGCGGCGGTGAAGCGGTTCATCGATCAGATTTACGGCGACCTCAAGAGGCACGGCGTGGAGAAAGAGCCTCTGGCCCTGGACTTCTCGGACCCTTTCATTGATGCCGCCTTCGAGAAAAAGGGCGTTCAGACCACCGGCGAGGGTTACATGGCCATGCTCGACGCCCGGAAGATCAAGCTCCCGGAGGAGATCCAGTGCCTACGGAACGTGTGCACCATCAGCGACGGCATGTTCGAGGCCCTGCGCAGCAACGTGAGGCCGGGCGTCTCGGAGAATGAGATCCTGGGGGAAGTCTTCCGGGCTTGCTACCGAGCCGGCGGGGAGGTCCACTCCGGCGTCTTCGTCACCTCCGGGCCCTACACCTGGCCGAATCTCCGCCACTGGACGGGCCGGCGGCTCAATCCCGGAGACGTCATCTACATGGACTGCTACAACGCCTCGTGGAACGGCTACAAGACCTGCTATTACCGGACCTTCAACCTGGACGAGCCCAGCAAGGCCACCCGGGACGCCTACCAGCGGGCCTACGACTGGCTCTACGCCGCCATCGATATCATCAAGCCGGGGGTCACCACCAAGGAAATCGCCGAGAAGTGGCCGTCCGGCCCGGAGGTCTGGGCCGACATCGGCGTCATGCACGAAGACCAAACCGCGGGCAACAACTGGGCCCACGGCATCGGCCTCACCCTCTACGAGCCTCCCATGGTGTGGCGGGGATGCTCGCTGGAGCACCCCCAGGTCATCGAGGAGGACATGTGCTTCGCCATCGAGACCCAGGAGGGGGACCACGAGGGACAAGGGGTCCGCATCGAGGAGGTGATCCACGTCACAAAGACGGGGGTGGAGATCCTCTCCAAGTGGCCCGTGAAGGAGATCAGCGTCGTCTCGATCTGAGGACCGCCGAAGACGATCCAGGAGGGCCTTCCGCGACAGGGCGAAACCAGACCACAGGTGGCGGCCGGTCGGAGAAAGGCGGAGGGCTTGCGCAGAACCTCGGCGGATTCAGAGGCAGGGAACGCCTATTGGGGAAAGCGAAAAAAATCTGGTGAACATCCAGAGGGCTTCCCGGAAAGGATTGAGGGATATCGGCGACTACGGGTAAATCCTGCGCCGGGTATCGGCCAACAAGGCCGACGCCTTGACGGATCGGACCTTCCATCATCCAACAGGCGCCCGGTCAACAGGGACAGGACGCATGGCGTGTTTCCTCCCAGACCAGACCGTTCGGGAAGCCCGGTCCTATGAGGAGGCATGTGCGCGGCATCACTGGAAGATCCCCGCGAAGTACAACATCGCAGTGGATATCTGCGACCGGCACGCCGACGGTTCGGGGCGCCGCGCTCTCCTGTGGGACGCCGGCGGCGAACGAAGCGAGACCTTCACCTTTGACGATCTGAAGGTTCTGTCCGAGCGGCTCGCTTGCGGGCTGGCCGGTCTGGGCGTCGAGCCACGGGCGCGGGTCGCCCTGATGCTCCCTCAGACGCCGGAGCACGCGGTCGCGCACATCGCGATCCTCAGGCTCGGGGCGATCAGTGTGCCTCTCTCCCGGCTCTTCGGCCCCGAGGCCCTCCGCCACCGCCTCGGGGACAGCGGGGCCCGGATCCTCCTGACGGACGGCGAGAACGTCGGGAAGGTTCTGGAAATCCGGGCCGATCTTCCGGACCTGCGCCACATCGTCCTCTGCGACCGCGGGCCGCAGCGGCCCGACGACCCCCGGATTACGACCTTTGCGAAGATGGTCTCCCGGAGATCGGGCGGCTTCAAGGCGGCCGGGACCCGGGCCGAGGATCCGGCCCTGCTCGTCTATACCTCGGGAACCACCGGCGCGCCCAAGGGCGCTTTGCACGCCCACCGGTATCTTCTCGGCTACAACGGCGTGGATTACGCCAACAACTTCTTCCGCCCGGACAACCTGTACTGGAGCCCCGCGGACTGGGCCTGGGTCGGCGGGTTGCTCGTGGGTCTGTTCTGCCCGTTGGCGCACGGCGTTCCGGTGCTGGCCTCGGCCGCGCGCTTCGACCCGGTCGGGGCCTTCGAGCGGATGGAGCGATACGGCGTAACGAATACCCTCCTGTCCGCCACCGCGCTGCGCAAGATGGCGGCGCAGGTGGACGAACCGCGGCGGTTCAGGCTGAAGCTCCGGTGCATCTTCAGCGGCGGCGAGAAGGTGACGCCCGAGATCTATCGCTGGACGGAGGAGCGGCTGGGTCTGCGGATCAATGAGGTCTACGGACAAACCGAGGCGAACATCCTGGTTGGCGAGAATGACCCGTTGATCCCGCCTCATCCCGAGGCGCTGGGGAGGCCGTACCCCGGCCATGAGGTGGCCATCGTGGACGACGACGGCAATCCGCTCCCCCCCGGGGAGCTGGGCGTGATCGCCGTAAAGCGAGGAGACCCGGTCATCATGCTGGGCTACTGGAACCACCCGGAGGCGACCGAGGCGGCCTACCGGGGGAAGTGGTTCCTCACGGGCGACCTCGGGACCGAGGACGATAGGGGGCGTATCCGCTATAAGAGTCGGGCGGACGACGTGATCAACAGCGCCGGCTTTCGAATTGGGCCGGCCGAGGTGGAAGGATGCCTCCTGGGCCATCCCGCGGTGGAGCAGTGCGCGGTCGTCGGAGTTCCCGATCCGGCTCGTGGAGAAGCCGTGAAGGCGTTCGTTCGGCCCAAGCCGGGCTACGTCCCGGCACCAATCCTGGCCGACGAGCTGGCCCTTCATGTCAAGAGCCACTTGGGCCACTATCAACATCCCCGCGAGATCGAGTGGGTGGACGAGCTCCCGATGACCGTATCGGGCAAGATCCAGCGCTCTGAGCTTCGGAACCGGCGGCGGAACGCCCGGGAGGCCACGTAGATGCCGGCGACCTCGCCCGCGGAGTGGGGCCGGCGGCTCTCTGACCGGCTCCGCCTCGCGCTGGACTTGAATGGCCTCGACCGCGCGCTTCGCCTCGCCCGCGAGGGAGACGGCCAAGCCCGCAGTCTCGGGAAAGAATATGCCTTGATGTACAAGGGGCTCGGCATCTCGGTCCGGCTCCTGCTGGATCTCCTGGGCGAAACGGTCGCCCGCAGCGAGGCATCCGATCGAGGGCCGGCGAACAAGGCCCTCGCGGAGCTCCTCTTTCGCTTCAGGCGTGAGATGATCGCTCTGCTCATGCGGGCCTACACGAAGGGCGTCGTCCGCCGGGCAATCCAAGACACGCCGGAATCGGTCGGCCCATCCTCGGTCGAGGATCTCGACCGCGACCTGGCCCGCACCGCCCGGCTTCTGGAGGGGGCCGAGGGCCTTTTCTCCGGCGAACAGGAACGTCTGGCGCAGGAAACCGTCCGGGCGATCGAGGCGGCGGACAGGGAGCGGGCCCGGACCCTGATTGACCGAAAAGAGCGGCGCCAGTACCTTTCGCTCCATGACCGGCTGGTTCGCTTCATGGCGGAGATTTTTCATTGCGTGTTGGAGCGGTACGGGCCTGCGGAGCTCTTCCGGTTCCATCGCGCCGCCGCCGAGGGGCAGCGGCAGGGCTTCGAGAAGTGGGAACGGCTCGGCCCCGCCGAATTCGCCCAGGCCACGGCCTTCTTGCTCAAGCAGCACATGGGGGTCGTTGAGGTCCGGGAAGACGAGGAGAAGTTCACGGTCGCGCAAACGCCGTGTGGCAGCGGCGGCCGCCTCCGGCTGGCAGGGGCCTACTCCGGTCCCGATGCCCTGCCGTTCGTGGAGGAGCGCGGATGCCTGACGATGGGGCAGGAGCGGTTTCCCGTATATTGCTCTCACTGCCCGATCTGGAACGGCGTGGCGCCCATCGAGTGGTTCGGGCGCCCGCACTGGGTGTTCGAGAACCCGGCGCGGCCGGACGGCTCCTGCACCCTTCACATTTACAAGCGCGCCGACGGGGCGCCGGCCGCCTATTACGACCGGCTCGGCGTTTGGCCGAAGGGCGGCGGGGACTGACGGCCATCCTCCCGGGAGCGCCCGCGGCGGGGAAGAGACAAGGGCATGAAAGCGCTCCGGTGGCACGGCCCAAAGGACGTCCGAATCGACGAGGTCCCCGACCCGGCGCCGGCGCCCGGCGAGGTGGTGATCGCCGTGGCCGCCTGCGGGATCTGCGGTTCCGACCTCCACGAATACCTCGATGGGCCGGTTCTTATCCCGAAGGCACCGCACCCCCTGACGGGAGGAATGCCCCCGGTCACGCTGGGTCACGAATTTTCCGGGCGCGTCGTGGAGGTGGGGGCGGAGGTCGAGGGTGCCCGGCGGGGCGAGCGCGTGACCGTCAACCCGTGTCTCCTTTGCCTGGAGTGCGCCTGGTGTCGGCGGGGGCAACTCAATTACTGCGCCAAGCTGGGCAGTCTGGGGCTTTCCCGCGACGGCGCCTTGGCCCCGTTGGTGAGCGTCCCGGCCTACGGGTGTCACGTGCTTCCTCCCGAAGTGGACGACCACGGAGGGGCCGTCGTCGAGCCGCTGGCCGTCGCCCTCCACGCCTGCCGAAGGGCCCGCCTGAGGGGCGGGGAGCGGGTGGCCGTCATCGGCGCGGGCGCCATCGGCTTGCTGGTGCTTCAGGTGCTCAAGGCCAAGGGCGCGGGTTGGGTGGCGGTGATCGAACCCCGGGAGGAGCGCCGACGCCTGGCGCGCGACCTCGGCGCGGATGTGGTGATCGACCCGGAGACGGAGGACCCGGTCCGAGCGGTCGCGCGGCGGACCGGGGAAGAGCGCGTGGCGGCGGCGTTCGAGTGCGTCGGAAGCCCGCCGGCCTTCGCCACGGCCTTCCGCGCGGCGGGGAAAGGAGGTCGCGTCGTCATCGTGGGGCTACTTCCCCAGCCCGTGCAGACGAACCTGCTCGGGCTCCTGGTCCACGAGAAGGAGATCATCGGCAGCTCGGCCTATGTGGACGAGTTCTCCGAAGCCATCGGCCTTCTGGCTCAGGGGCGAATCCGGATCGACCCGCTCGTCACGGCCCACATTCCACTGGAGGACGCACCGGCCCGCGGCCTGGAGGCGCTCCTCCGCCGGGAGGAGGCGCACGTGAAGATACTGGTGATCCCGACCGGTCCGGGAGAACGCAATGGATCTTGATTTGAACGAAGAGCAGCGCTCGCTCCAGGCCCTTTGTCGGGAATTCGCCCGCAGGGAGATCCTCCCACACCGGGACGAGTGGAACACCAGCGGGCGTTTCCCCCTGGAGGTCTTCCGGAAGATGGCCGACCTCGGTCTGATGGGCCTGCTGGTTCCCGAGGCGTACGGAGGCGCCGGCGTCGGGGCGGTGGCCTACGTCGCCGCCATGGAGGAGATGGCCAAGGCGGACCAGTCGGTGGCGGCCACCTGGAACGCGCACCTCACCATAGGCTCGCTGCCGCTCCTTTACTTCGGAACCGAGGAGCAGAAGCGCCGCTGGCTCGGGCCCTTGGCGCGCGGCGAGCGCCTCGGGGCGTTCGGCCTCACGGAACCCGAGGCCGGGTCGGACGCCCGGGCAATCCGGACCGCGGCAAGGCGGGAGGGAAACGCCTGGGTCATCAACGGGACCAAGATGTTCACGTCCAACGCCGGGACCGAGATCAGCCTTGGCGTGATTCTCCTGGCCGTGAGCGGGGAGAAGTCCGACGGGTCCAAGGAGTATTCTGCCTTCATGGTCCCCCGGGACACTCCCGGCTTTCGTCTCGGGCGGAGCATCCCGAAGATCGGCTGGCACGCGGTGGACACCCGCGAGCTGGTTTTCGAGAACTGCCGCGTCCCGTCGGACCACCTGATCGGGGAGCGGGGCGTCGGACTCCGCCAGTTCATGCAGGCCCTGGCCGTGGGGCGGATCAGCGTCGCCGCGCTCTCCCTCGGCCTCGCCCAGGCCTGTCTGGAGGTGTCGCTGGAGTATGCGAAGCAGCGGGAGCAGTTTGGCCAACCGATCGGCCGGTTTCAGGCGATACAGTTCAAGCTGGCGGACATGGCCGTCGCCGTGGAAAACGCCCGCCTGATCACCTATAAGGCCGCCTGGCTCCACGACCGCGGCGCGGATTACGCCAAGGAGGCCGCCATGGCCAAGCTTTATGCCTCCGACACCGCCATGCAGGCCGCCCTGGAGGCCGTCCAGATCCACGGCGGCTACGGCTACACCGACGAGTTCGTGGTCTCGCGCTTTTTTCGCGACGCGAAGATCCTTCAAATCGGTGAGGGGACCAATGAGATCCAGCGGCTGGTGATCGCCCGTCACCTGGGATGCTGACCACGTGATGGAGCCATGAGTCCGTACAACCTCGCCGGCGTCCTCAGCCACCACGCCGAGCGGTTCCCGGAGCGGCCGTGCCTCCTCTGGGGCGAGGAGACCCTCACGTATGCCGAGCTGGACCGCCGCGCGGCGCGGACGGCTGCGGGACTCCGGGGCCTGAACGTCGGGCGCGGGGACATCGTCGCCGTGCTCCTTTACAACTGTCCCGAGTTCATCGAGGTCATGTACGCGCTCAGCCGGATCGGCGCCATCTTCATGCCGATCAACTGGCGCCTGGCCGGCGAGGAGGTCACGTACATCGTCACCCACGCCGGGGCGAAGCTGATGGTTTCCGAGCCCGAGCTGGCTTCCCTCGCCGACGCCGTCCGCCCGCACCTTCCCGGGGTCCGGTTCGTCTCCGTCGGCGGGGCCGCCACCGGCTGGGTCCCCTTCGCTGCGTTGCGCGACGCCGGCGAGGGGCCGCCAATCGAGGACGTCGAGGCTGATGACATCCACCGGCTGATGTACACCTCAGGGACGACCGCGCGGCCCAAAGGCGTGATGATCACGTACGCCAACCTCTACTGGAAAAACATCGCGCACGTCGTGGAGTTCGGGATCACGGGGGCGGACAAGGGGCTCACTTGCGGTCCGCTCTATCACGTGGGGGCGCTCGACCTCACGATGACGACCCTCCTCTACGCGGGCGGCGCCGTCGAGGTCCATCGGATGTTCGACGCCGAGCGGGTGCTTGACGCCCTCGAGGGCCGCGGCATCTCGACCGTCTGGCTGGCGCCCGCCATGGTGAACCGGCTCCTGGCCCACCCCTCGCTCGAGGGTCGGGACCTGTCGGGCGTGAGGCTCATGATCGATGGCGGAGAGAAGATGCCGCTGCCGCTCATCCAGCGGATCCTCGCTTGCTTTCCGAACGCGTGGTTCGCCGACGCTTACGGCCTCACCGAGACGGTTTCCGGGGACACCTTTCTCGACAAGCGAAGGAGCGTGGAGAAGCTCGGCTCGGTGGGAAAGCCCTGCTTGCACGTGGAGGTCGCGATCTGGGACGATCACGACCGTCCGGCGCCGGCCGGCGCCCTGGGCGAGATCGTCCTGCGCGGTCCAAAGGTCTTCAAGGGCTACTGGAAGGATCCCGAGGCTACGGAAGCGGCTTTCCGGGGTGGGTGGTTTCACACCGGTGATGTCGGCTACCTGGACGGGGATGGTTACCTCTACCTCGTGGATCGGAAAAAGGACCTGATCGTCAGCGGGGGCGAGAACGTCGCCTCGCTGGAGGTGGAGCGGGTCCTTTACGAGCACCCGGCGGTCCTGGAGGCCGCGGTCGTCGGCCGGCCGGATGCCCGATGGGGCGAGGCGCCGGTGGCCTTCGTGGCGCTCCGCGAGGGGGCCAAGACCACCGGGGCCGAGTTGCGCGAGTTCTGCCTCGGGCGGCTGGCGAAGTTCAAGGTCCCGAAGGACGTTTTCTTCACCGGGTCACTCCCGCGGAATCCGTCGGGCAAGGTGTTGAAGCGGGTGCTCAGGGAGGACGTGCGGAACCGCTCGGAGGGACGGTCATCGTCTCGGGACCCCACCCATGGGTGAAAAAGTCATTCGCCATCTGAGGAACAGCAAGAAGTCCACGTTGATACTTCAAGGTTGACGACGGTGGTATATTGAGCAGATCAAGGTGTGCCAAGGGGAGGTTTGAGGGATCGTTTCGAGTGAAAAGACGGGGGGATTCTTTGACCTCCGGGGGAGCGTCGCCCTGATCACGGGCGCCAGCCGGGGGATCGGGCGGGCCGCGTCCGTCGCGCTGGCCGGGGCGGGCGCGCGGGTGGTCCTGGTCGGCCGCGACCGCGGCGCCCTGGACGAATCGGCCGAGGCCGTGTCGGCTGCCGCTCCGGATGAAGGCGCTGGAGAGGGCTCCCTCCGCCTCACGGCGGACCTGACCGACCCCGATGCGGTGACGCGCGTTTTCCGCGAAGCGGCCGAGACCTATGGCGGCCTGAACATCCTCGTCAACAACGCCGGGATCGGAATCGGCAAGGCTTTCGTCGATACGACGATCGAGGACTGGGACCGGACGCACAACATCAACCTCCGGGCCGCGTACCTTTGCGCCAAGCGGGCCGTGGAGGTCATGCGAAACGGCGGGGGAGGGAAAATCATCAATATCATCTCGGCCTCCGCCCTCGTGGGGATGCCCGGCCTGTCGGCTTACGGCGCGGCCAAGGGCGGGCTGGCGGCCCTCACCCGGGCGCTGGCCGTGGAGCTGGCTCGGGAAAAGATCACGGTCAATGCCGTCTGCCCCGGGTACATCGAAACCGACATGAGCCGGGAGTTTCTGGAGTCGGAGCCCGGCAAAAGGTTTATCCGCGACAACGTTCCCCTGCGGCGGCCGGGGACTCCCCGGGACGTGGCGGCGGCCATCCTGTTCCTGGCCTCGCCCGCTTCGGATTACGTAACGGGAGCCATCCTCCCGGTGGACGGCGGCCAGACAGCCAAGTAATCTCTGCCCTCCTCCCAATTTCCAAGATGAAACCAACCTTGTGGTAAAATGCCGCTGAAGCCTTCTTTGTCGATTACCGGGACGTGGGACATTTCGGCATGGCCCTTCACGCGGAGGCTTTGGGGGATTTCGACCGGCCGGGGGAAATGGACGGAGGGACAGCCGGGCCGAGCCGCGCAAGGAGAACCGCCGGATGGAATACGGGTTGACCCTCATGGCCGTGGACCCGCCCGAGCCGTTTCTGGATATGGTCCGCTTCGCGGATGAAAGCGCCTACGACTTCATGTGGGTGTGCGATTCGTCCCTCCACGACCGTTACGTCTATTGCTACCTGACGCTTCTCGCCACGAACTCGAAAAATCTCCTGTTCGGTCCGAATTGCACCCACCCCCACACCCGTCATCCCGCCATGAACTTCAACGCCCTGTGCACCCTGTACAAGCTGTCGGGCGGCCGGACCGTCATGAACCTCGGCGCGGGGGACCGGCCCGTCATGGAGCTGGGCTTCAAGATGGCAAGGTCATTCCCGACGAGTTGGTGGACAAATTCACGATTTCCGGCCCTCCGGACTATTGCGTCGAGCGGTTCAACGCGCTCAAGGCCATCGGCATCACCCATTTCGAGCTGTTCCCCGTCGGTGAAGACCGACACCAGACGGCGAGGCGGTTCGCACAAGAAGTCATCCCCCAACTGTATTAACGAAAAACCATTCGAGAATCCTCCGGGAGGACCCACAATATTGAGATTGGCGGACATGGCGTGGGGCGCACGGCGCGCCGTTGTGGACTGCGCCGGGACAAAGCCCGGCGAACAGGTGTTGATCGTCACGGATTCAATGTTTGATGAACGGGTGGTCGAGGTGTTCGCGGCCATCGCCGCCGAGGCCGGCGCCGTCGTCACGATGACCACCATGACACCGGCGAAAATCCCGGGGGAGCCGCCGCCCCGGACGGTGGCCGCCGCGATGAAAGAGGCGGACATCATTCTCGAGTTGACGAGCCAGTTCATCGGAAGCTCGGACGCCCGCGTCCAGGCGTGCAAGAACGGCGCCCGGCACCTCATCCTCGTCGAAATGAGCCCCTATCTCCTTCGCCGGGGCGGGCCCTTCGAGGCGGACTTCGACAAACTCAAACCCATCGCGGAGGACCTTCAGGATCGCTTCACGAAGGCGAACACCGTCCACCTGACGACCCGGGCGGGGACCGACATCACGGCCAGCCTCGAGGGCCGGACCGGGCGTCACCACGCGGGTCTTGCCCGCGAGCCGGGGGTCCTGGCGGCCCCGCCTGACGTCGAGGCGGGGATCGGGCCGCCGGAGGGGACCATGAACGGGCTCCTCGTCATCGACGGCCTCATCGAGCTTCTGGGCCTCGGGGTCATCACCGAACCTTTCGAGGTCGAAGTGAAAGACGGGCGGTGCGTCCGGATCGAGGGAAAGGGAGACGGTCGGCGGCACGCAACCGCCCTAAAGAACACCCTGGACTCCCTGGACGATCCCAACGCCTTCGTCATCGCCGAGATCGCCATCGGTCTCAACCCCTACGCCGACTACTGCCAGGAGGCCCTGGAGTGCGAAGCCGTCCTCGGCTCGGCGCATATCGGCGTCGGGGACAACCGCGGGTACGGGGGAACCAACGCCTCCAAGGGCCATTTCGACCTCGTCATGCGAGATGCCACGGCTTCGCTGGACGGCGAAGTCATCCTCGAAAACGGGGACCTCACGACGACGAGCATCCGGGCTCTCATGGGCTAGAAGCCCGCCGGGGGCGGTCCGGTTTCTCTGAAACCCATCGACGGGTGAAACGAAGGGGATGGAATGAGCGGAACGAAGGTCAAGCGCGTCGGGGTCGTCGGCTGCGGCGTCATGGGGTCGGGGATCGCCCAGGTCGTCGCGGGGGCGGGGTATTCGGTCTACGTCTCGGACGAGACGGACGAAGCGCTTGAGCGCGGACTCGACTCGATCCGCTCCTCGCTCGCGAGGGACGTGGAGAAGGGGCGCTCCTCCCGGGAGGAGGCGGACGAGACCCTGGGCCGGATTGCGCGCGGCGCGGACCTGGAGGGGCACGCCGAAGCGGATCTCGTGATCGAGGCCGTCTTCGAGAACCTGTCCGTGAAAAAAGACCTCTTCGGCCGGCTCGACCTGATCTGCAAGCCCGACACCCTGTTCGCCACCAACACCTCCTCGCTCTGCGTCACGGAGATGGCGGCGGCCACCTCCCGGCCGTCCCGGGTGGTCGGCATGCACTTTTTCAATCCGGCCCCCGTCATGAAACTGGTGGAGGTCGTCCGGACCACCCTGACCGGCGAGGAAGCGTTCGATGCCGCCTGGGCGTTCGTCCGGTCTCTGGGCAAGGAGCCCATTGAGTCGGCGGACAAGGCGGGATTCGTCGTGGACCGCCTCCTGATCCCCTACCTGATGGAGGCCGTCCGGTCCCTGGAGGAAGGGGTCGCCACCGTCGAGGACATCGACAAGGGCATGAAGCTGGGATGCGGCTTCCCCATGGGCCCCTTTACGCTGATGGATCTCATCGGTTTGGACATTTGCTATCATGCCGCGATGACCCTCTACGAAGAATTCCGCGAGAAGGCGTTCCTGCCCTCCCCGCTCCTGAAGCGAATGGTCCAGGCGGGACATCTGGGCCGGAAGACGGGAAAAGGGTTTTATCCGTACGACTGACCGCTCCATCCGCCGGACGCCTTGACGGAAGGGGAGAGCGTCCACGGCCGGCGTTTGGCCCCCGGGCGCACCGGACGACGGGACCGCGGAGTTTCAATTTGCACCTGGACCTCACACAATCACAGCGCCTGATCCGGGATTCGGCGCGGGATTTCGCCGAGCGGGAGGTGGCCCCCCGCGCACTGGACCTGGACCGCGAGAAAACGTTCCCCGCGGATCTGGTGGCCCGGATGGGCGAGATGGGGTTCATGGGGATCGCCGTTCCCCAGGCGCTCGGCGGCGCCGGAGGCGACAACCTGTCCGAAGCCCTGGTCATGGAGGAGATCAGCCGCGCCTGCGCGGCAACCGGGGCCATCATGGCCGCCCACAACTCACTGGTTTGCGAGCCCATCCTGGCGTTCGGGACGGCCGCGCAGAAGGAGGCGTTCTTGCGGCCCCTGGCCCGGGGCGAGCGGCTGGGCTGCTTCGCCCTCACCGAGCCGGGATCGGGTTCCGACGCCGCCGCCCTCACGGCCGGCGCCCGCCGGGACGGGGACGGTTGGGTCCTGAAAGGGACGAAGCGTTTCATCACCAACGGGGCCGAAGCGGACCTATGCATCCTGATCGCCACGACGGACCGGGCGAAGGGGCAGAAGGGTCTCTGCGCCTTCGTGGTGGAGAAGGAGGAATTCGAGGTTGCCCGGGTCGAGGAGAAGATGGGTCTTCACGCCACCTCGTGCGCCGAATTGATCTTCGATCGCCGCGTCCCCGCGGGTCGCCTCCTGGGCGAAGAGGGACAGGGGTTCGCCATTGCCATGGAGGCCCTGGACGGGGGACGGATCACCGTGGGGGCGCAGGCCGTGGGGATCGCCCGCGCGGCCCTGGAGGAATCGATCGCCTATTCACGCGAGCGGCGGACGTTCGGGAAACCCATCGGCGGGCGCCAGGCCATCCAGTTCATGATCGCCGACATGGCGGCGGCGATCGACGCCGCCCGGCTGCTGACCCACCGCGCGGCCGTTCTCAGGGACCGGGGCAAACCCCATGGTCGGGAGGCGGCGATGGCGAAGCTCTACGCCTCGGAAGCCGCCATGCGCGCGGCCACCAAAAACGTCCAGATCCACGGCGGCTACGGTTACGTCAAAGAGTTCCCCGCGGAGCGCCGCTTCCGGGACGCCAGGATTACGGAAATCTACGAAGGGACCTCCGAGATCCAGCGGCTGGTCATCGCGCGAAGTCTCTTGCAATGAGCGCCCCCCGCATGTTGCCGCCCCATTTCCGTCCTCCCCTGAATTACCCCGAATATCCGTTCCACGGCCTGTTGCGGACTTCGGCGGGGCGGTGTCCGGACCGGGTCGCGCTGGTGGACGGCGAGCGGGAGATCACGTTCCGCGAGCTGGAGGGCCTGTCCAACGCCTGCGGACACGCCCTGCGGGCGGCCGGCGTCGGCCCCGGAGACCGCGTGGGGCTCTTTCTTCCCAATTCGATCGAGTTCGAAATCGCCTTTTTCGGCGTCTCCAAGGCCGGCGCGGTCGTCACCCCCCTGAACTCATCCTTCAAAGAGGCCGAGGCCCGTTACCAGCTTGAAGACTCCGGGGCGAAGCTCGTGGTCGTGGAAGAGTCCCGACTCCCGCTGATCGAGGCCGTCTCCGCCGACCTCCCCGACCTTCGGGAGGTGATCGTCGCGGGAGAGGGCGAAAACCCGGCGGGCCGCCCGCGCTTCCTGGATTGGATCCTGGCGCATCCCCCCTCCCCTCCGCCCGAGCCCCCCATCGATCCGCGCGAAGACCTCATCGCCCTGCCCTATTCCAGCGGGACGACGGGGTTGCCGAAGGGGGTGATGCTGACCCACCGGAACCTGGTCTCCAACTACGTCCAGTTCGCGGCCAACCACCGGATCACCGACCGCGACAGCGGCCTCATGTTCCTTCCCCTTTATCACATTTACGGGACCATGATCATGGGCGGGTTGATCCTGGCCGGCGCCCCGCAAATCCTGATGGCCCGGTTCGGACCCGAGGAGGCCCTGCGCCTGGTGGAGCGCCGCCGGCTGACGCTGTTTTACGGCGCGCCGCCCGCGTTGTTGGCGATCTCCCAGCTTCCCGACCTGGAAGATTACGACCTCTCTTCCCTGCGCTACATCATGAGCGGCGCGGCGCCTCTGCCCACCGAGGTCCGCCGGCGGGTGCAGGAGCGGACGGGGGTGTTGACTTTCATGGGCTACGGACTGACCGAGGCCTCCCCGCTAACCCATATGAACCCCCCGGACGAGGCGTGGGTGAAGGAGGCGTCCGTCGGCCCCCCCGTCTCCGACGAAGAACAGAAGGTGGTGGACATCGAGACGGGGGAGAAAGAGTTGCCGCCGGGGGAGGCGGGGGAGCTCATCCTCCGGGGGCCGCAGGTCATGAAGGGTTACTGGAACGCGCCCGGGGAGACGGCCCGCGCCCTCCGGGACGGCTGGCTCTACACGGGGGATATCGTCCGGATTGACGAAGACGGCTACGTCTTCATCCTCGACCGGCTGAAAGAGATGATCAAGTACAAGGGGTTCGCCGTGGCCCCGGCCGAGCTCGAGGCCCTCCTGCACGGGCATCCGGAGGTGGCCGACGCGGCCGTCGTCGCCAAGGCCGACCCGGCGGCGGGAGAGATCCCCAAGGCCTTCATCGTCCCCAGGAACGCCCCCCCTCCGGACCGGGAGGCGATCATGGCCTTCGTGCGGGAGCGGGTGGCGGGCTACAAGCAAGTCCGCGAGGTCGAGTTCATCGACGCCATCCCCAAATCCGGGAGCGGAAAAATCCTTCGCAGGGTGCTGAGGGAAAGGGAAGAAGCCCCCCGAAGGGGGGCGTCCCAAGAAAGCTGAGGGGGTCTCCATGACAGAGGAATATGGCCTTTCGTATCCGCTGGACCGGGTGGACTGGATTGCGGGCATCAACCTGGAGGCCCTGCGGAAGGGACGCCTTCAGCGCGCCAAGGAAGCCCTGTTCGAGGAGAACGACCTCGGGGCCTTCCTGAACCTGAACGAATGGAACACCCGCTACATCACCTCCACCTACACGCCGCTTTGGACCACCGGCAGCTCGGGCCTGCGCTACGCCATGCTCTGCCGGGACGCCGACCGAAACGCCCCGGGGCCACACGAGACGTTTTCAACCATCGCGAACTGAAGCGGGGCTTTCCATTCAAGGGAGATTGCAATACCATCCACCAGACTCGATACCGCAATCCTCAACGGAACGGTGGTCTCCCCGGCCGGCCGCTTTGCGGCGAACGTCGGGATTCGCGACGGCCGGATCGCCGTCGTCTCCACAGGCCGCCTGGCGGCGAAGCGGAAGATCGACGCCGGCGGCAAACTCCTTCTCCCCGGGCAGATCGACCCCCATGGGCACATGGCGCACTGCTGGGGGGACGGCGAGGGGTTCCGCCACGAGACGCGGCGGAAGGCCCTCGGCGGGGTGACCACCTACCTCGATTATGCGTCCACTCCTCAAGGACCGCTGGAGTCCATGGACCACTGGAGATCCCAGATCGAAACCCATTCCTATGTGGACATCGGCATCCAGCCCATCATCAAAGGGAAGGAAACCTTGTCCGAGATCAAAGATCTACTCAGGCTTCACGGGGTCTCGTCCTTCAAGTTCTATTTCTCGGGACTGGAGCGCGAGCTCTATCCCACGATCTTTTCCATCAACGACGGGGTCCTGGTCCGGGCCTTCGAGATCATCGCCGCCCTCGGCCCCCCGTCTCGGGCTGTGGTTCACGCGGAAAACTGGGAGAATCGGATGGTTCCTGGAAAAAGAGCTTTAGGCGCAGGGACGCATGGACGGGGCGGTCTGGACGGACGCACACCCTCAAATCTGCGAGGAGGAGGCCATTGCTCGAGCCTGCTTCTACGCGGAGAGGACCGGTTGTCCCCTCTATATCGTTCACATCGGCGTCGGGGCCGGGAATCCTTGCCGGCGCGCGGAGAAGGGGCGTAGACGTCATCGGCGAGACCTGCCCCCACTACCTGCTGGTGGACCGGGAGGACCGCCGGATCGCCCTCGCCAAGTACAACCCGGCGGTCAAATGGAAGACGGACCGCGAGGCCCTCTGGGTCGCGGTCGGCGGGGACGGCATCGATTGCCTGGGCTCCGACCACATCGCTTCAGCCGGTATGGAAGAACAATTTATGAATAAAGAGAAGGACATCTGGGCCGCCCGCGCGGGACTTTCGGGATCGGGGACCATCCTGTTCACCCTGCTGGACGGGGTTCGGCAAAAAAGGCTCAGCTTTGAACGGCTGGTCGCGCTGACGAGCTACAATCCCGCGCGCGCGTTCGGCCTCTTTCCCCGAAAGGGGCACATCGGCGTCGGCAGGGCCCGCGGACATCGTGATTCTCGGTCCGGGCCGCGCGTTCACGTTCCGGAACCGGGACTTCCTCCTGAGCGTATCGCTCCTGGAGAGCATGCGGATCCGGGGCAAGCCCGAAAGGGTCCTCCTCCGGGGCCGGACGATCGTGGAAAACGGCCGGGTGACGGCCGGAGGACCGCAGGGAGAGTACCTCGAACGCAGGCACACGCCGTTCGGAAATACGGCGTAGCGAGGATGCGCGCGTCGCTTGACCCTGCGCCTTTCCGCTCCTTTATCCACCTCTCCGACGCGCGTCTATTGAATTCCGGTGGAGGAGAGAGGACGCCTGACAGGGTTCGGAGAAACTCCGTCAATGGACTCTTTATGACAGTGTGATTCGCGCTCGAGTTGTCATTTCGAACGGCGATCAACCGACCCGCTTAAGGAGTCTGCTCAGGCCCAAAACCCTTTGTTTTCAGGTGTGTTTGGAAAAACGATTCAATCGAGGCGAGATTCCTCGCTACACTCCGAATGACACCGACCACCGCCCCGCAAGCCCGAAAATGACTTCTCCGCAACCTGCCAACGGTTTGGATGCTCCGCATGCGATTGGGGCATTGGACAGTATCAGCCGCGGATGTCCATAGCGTGCGGCGTGAACCGCTCATATATTTGAAGGGCCTGTATGGATGCTCAGTTTCACTGCCACACCGGGTATTAATCGAACGGGCGATTCTTTGCGCGAGATTCCAATCCACCTCAACAACTTGCCGGGATTGGATTGTCCGCCACCGAATGGCAAGACCGCATGAAAAAGGTTTACGAAGCCGTCGATTGCAATAAAGGTGAGTTTCTCGACGCGCTGAAAGAGCTCCTCCGCCGTCCGAGCGTGAGCTACACGGGCGAAGGCGTGGCCGAATGCGCCGAGCAGTTGCGGAATTGGCTCGAAAGCTGGGGGGTCACAACCCGCGTTGTCCCCACCGGAGGGCATCCCGTCGTTCTCGGCGCCCTCTCCCCGCCCTCGGCCTCCCGAAGGGTGCTCATCTACGGACATTACGACGTAAAACAACCGGGAGATCTATCTGAATGGGAAACGCCTCCCTTCGAGCCTGTGGAGAGAAACGGGTGCATCTACGCGCGCGGGGCGACGGACAACAAGGGGCAGCTTCTCGCGAACGCCCTCGCCGTCCGCACCCTTCATGAGATGGAAAAGCTCCCGGTCAAGGTCATTTTTCTCTTCGAAGGAGAGGAGGAGGTGGGCTCGAAGAACCTCCGCTCTTTCGCCGAAGCCCATCGGGAGGAACTGAAGGCGGACCTGCTCTACGCTTCGGACGGCCCCCGCCACTTCAGTGGAAGACCCACGGTGTTTCTCGGATTTCGGGGCCTCCTGAGAATGCGCCTCACGGTGCGAAACGAAGTCGGAACGCACGTCCATTCGGGGAACTTCGGAGAGATCATCCGCAACCCCGCCTGGGATCTGGTGCACCTCCTCCACTCGATGAAGTCGCCCGAGGGAGAGGTGTTGATTCCGGGATATTACGATGACGTCGCGCCGCCCTCGCCCCTCGAGCGCCAAGCACTGAGTAACATGAAAGGCGGCGAAGAGGAGATCCGGCGCAGTCTGGGTATCGAGCGCCTCTACGGCCCTGAAGGTCTTTCGATGGATGAAAAGCTCATGTTCCGGCCCACCCTCACACTTGAGGGCTTCGATTGCGGGATGGAGTCCACCATCATTCCCGGCCACGCGACGGCCTACCTCGATGCCCGCCTCGTGAAAGACATGACGCCTGAAAACACCTTTCGGAAAATCAAGGGCCATATCGACGCCCAGGGCGTCCCCCACGCCACGCTCACACGGTTCTCCAGCTATCCTCCAACGAAGACGCCAATCGACAATCCCTTCGTCCAGATCGTACTCGATGCCTTTGAGAATATGCATGCGGAGGGGATTCTCGAAGCGCCGCCCGTTCTTCAGCCCACCTTGGGCGGGAGCCTCGGCAACGACATCTTCACCGAAACGCTCGGTCTAGCGACCGTCTGGGTTCCGTATGCCCAGCCGAACAATGGCCAGCACGGGCCGAACGAGCATCTACGCATCGATCACTTCATCACCGGCATCAAAATGAGCGCGACAGCACTCACCGCGTTGGGACGCTGAGCGCTTGAAGCTGAAAGAGGAAGAGAGCGGCGGCTTCTTCAAGGCTTGAACCGGGGGGAATTCGACAAAAAAAGATTTCGGCTGAAGCAGCGGCTCATCGCGGAATCTGAACTCGAACTCTGAGGGACACACGGCCATGCGCGGCCTTTCGGCAAATGTGCTTGCTGATGATCCTCGCGTCATCGAGGCGAAACGACTGATCCTTGAAGCCCTGGCGGATCACCAAGAACGGATCGTCGGCATTCGGCCTTCCAACCCGGATCTGCGAACAGCGTACGCTGAACTCATCGCGCATTTCGGCGAACTGCGCGGCAGTCCGCTGTTTTTCCCCTATCTGGGCAACGGCTTCGGGAATCACTCCCTGGTGGAGCTCGCCGATGGCAGCGTCAAGTACGACTTCATCACGGGAATCGGCGTGCATTCCTTCGGCCACTGCAACCCCGCCATTGTGCGCGCTCTGTTGGACGCCGCTCTGACCGGCATCGTCATGCAGGGAAATCTCCAGCAAGACGCGCCGGTCGTCCCGCTGGTCCGGGCTCTCCTCGACGGCTCGAACCGCAAAGGGGCGACTCTCAAACACTGCTTTCTATCCACAAGCGGGGCCATGGCCAACGAAAACGCCCTCAAGCTGATCTTTCAGAGGAATCACCCCGCGAGCCGTCTCCTGGCTTTCGAATCCTGCTTCATGGGCCGCACCTTAGCCCTGGCGCGGGTGACGGACAATCCCGCATAGCGGCAAGGGCTTCCCGCCACACTCGACGTAGATTATGTCCCCTTCTACGATTCCACCCGTCCGGGGGAGAGCACCGCGAAAGCCGTGGCGACCCTCAAACGCCATCTCGCCCGAAATCCCGGTGATTACGCCGGAATGGTTTTTGAGCTGGTGCAGGGGGAAGGTGGTTTCTACCCGGGAGAGCGGAAATTTTTCATCGACCCCATGAGGACCGTGAAAGAGGCGGGCGCCGCCGTCCTGATCGATGAAATTCAGACCTTCGGCCGCACGACGGAGCTCTTCGCTTTTCAGCACTCTGGACTGGACGCCTATGTAGACGTGGTGACAATCGGAAAGCTCAGCCAGGTCTGCGCGACGTTGATTCGGGAGGAATACCGACCCGGGCCCGGCTTGATCAGCCAGACCTTCACCGGCAGCACATCGGCCATCCATGTGTCCAAGGTGATTATCGACACCTTGCTCAGCAGCGGGTATTTCGGGCCGGCCGGAAAAATCTCTCACCTCCACGGCCATTTTGAAAAATGTCTGAAAGCCATTGAAAAGCGTCATCCAGCATGGCTAAGCGGCCCCTTTGGAATCGGCGCGATGATTGTATTTACTGTCTTTGACGGCAATATCGAGACAACCAAGAAGTTTCTGCATTCCCTTTTCGAAGCCGGCGTAATGGGATTTTACGCCGGCATGGATCCGGCGCGCGTGCGATTTTTGATCCCGGTCGGCGTCGTCTCTATCGAGGAGATTGATAATGTCTCGGCCATCGTTGAGAGAACCCTGGCGGAAGTCGCCGCGACGATCGAATGAGCGGCGGCCATGATCTTCATCCGTCCCGTTGACATTTCCGATCTGGGCCCTCTCTCAGCCTTGGCGGACCAGACCTTATTCGGCCTCACGACGCTGCCCCGGGACCGGGAGCTTCTCCGGGAACGGATCCACGAGTCCCGCCGGAGCTTTGAAAGCAACACGAAGAAACCGCGCGGGGAAACCTATCTCTTCGTCATGGAGGATAGACGGACCGGGAGGGTCGTGGGCACGAGCGGGATCGACGCCAAAGTGGGGGGCTTCGAGCCGTTCTATGCCTACCAGATCGAGACCACCATGCACGAATCGAAGGCCCTGAACATCCGCAAAGAGATACGCATGCTCCATCTGTTGCAGGAGCACAGCGGTCCTTCCGAAATCGGAAGCCTCTTCTTGTCGCCGGAATATCGGCAGCGCGGCAATGGGAGACTATTGTCTTTGTTCCGCTTTATATTCATGGCCGAGTTCCGAGAGCGGTTCGAGTCCCAAGTCATTGCCGAGATGCGCGGCGTCGTCGACGAGAATGGAGGTTCTCCGTTCTGGGAGGCCCTCGGGCGGCATTTCTTTGATGTCGATTTTCCCAGAGCGAACTATCTGAGTATGAAGGACAAGCGATTCATCGCCGAGCTCATGCCCATCCATCCCATCTATATCGACCTGCTTCCCGAGGAGGCGCAGGCCGTCATCGGCGAGGTGCATCCGAATACGCGGCCCGCGCTCCGAATGCTTCAAAAAGAAGGTTTTCAGTTCAGTGGGATGGTGGATATCTTCGAAGGCGGACCCATTATGAGCTCCCCGCTCGAGAACATCCGCACGGTGCGGGAGAGGGCGAGGACGACCGTTACGGAGATCACGAATGAGGATGTTCCGTCTGATGAGTTGCTCCTCACGAACGCGGATCCGGACTTCCGGGCATGCGTGGGGTCCATCGCTTTCGTTCCCGATGGCGGCGCTCGAATCAACAAAACGACCGCGGAGGCGCTCCTCCTGAAGGCGGGAGACGAAATGTGTTTTTCCCCGCTTCGGGCCCGGTAATCGCGCAAGATTTTTTAAGGAACTTCCCGCAAACCGCCGGAAACCGGACGGCGTAGGGGAGTCTTTTGCAATCTTCTTCCTGGCGGCGCCGATGAAAGAAAGGGCATACGAGGTCAACTTCGACGGTCTTGTCGGTCCGACCCACAACTACGCGGGTCTCTCCATGGGAAATCTGGCTTCTATGGCCTACGGGCAAACGGTCTCCCATCCCAAGGAGGCCGCTTTGCAGGGGCTTCGCAAGATGAAGCTCCTGCTCGACATGGGCTTGAAGCAGGGTGTGATTCCCCCACAAGACCGGCCGGACCTGGAAACGCTGAGGCGGTTGGGCTTTACTGGAAGCGACGCGGAAGTCCTGGAGCGCGCCCGGCGGCAGGATCCCGTCATTCTGGCGGCGTGCTGGAGCGCATCCGGCATGTGGGCGGCGAACGCGGCGACGGTCTCCCCCAGCGCGGACACCGACGATGGCAGGGTGCATATCACCCCCGCCAATCTGTTGAGCCAGTTTCATCGATCGCTCGAATCCCCGTTCACAGCCCGTTTGTTGAAGATCATCTTTCCGGATGAGACCGTCTTCGCACATCACCCGCCCCTGCCGGCTTACCTTCAATACGCGGACGAAGGGGCGGCAAACCATACACGTTTGTGCCGGACGCATGCCGAGCCCGGCGTGGAAATCTTCGTCTATGGGAAAGCGTCGAGCGACCCGCCCCAAACGGGGCCTCGCCACCACCCGGCCCGCCAGACCAAGGAGACCTCCGTCCTCATCGCCCGGATGCATCAGTTGAGCCCGGAGCGAACTGTTTTCGCCCGGAAAAACGCCGAGGCCATCGACGCCGGTGTTTTCCACAACGACGTCATCGCCGTGGGCAACACCCGGATGTTTCTCTATCACGCCCAGGCATTCACGGAAGGGGCGGCGGTCGTTGATGAATTGAAGGGCAAATTTGCGCGTTGCTCCGAGGACGAGCTCGCGCTCATCGAAATCGGCCCCAACCGACTCTCCCCCATTGAAGCGGTCGAGACCTATTTCTTCAATAGCCAGTTGGTGAGCTTGCCGGAAGGCGCGATGTGCTTGATTGCGCCGACCGAATGCGAACAGAACGAGAATGCGGGGAAGGTTCTGGAAGAGATCGTTCAAGAGGATAACCCCATTCAAACGGTGCGATTCGTGGACATTCGCCAGAGCATGCAAAATGGAGGGGGCCCCGCCTGCCTTCGACTTCGGGCGGCGCTGACTGAATCCGAAATCGCACAAATTCACCCATCAGTGCTCCTGACCGATCAACGCCATGATGAGCTGGTCGATTGGGTCGAACGGCACTATCGCGACCGTCTGCATCCCGATGACCTGGCCGACCCGAGCCTGGCGGAGGAAAACCGGAGCGCGCTCGATTAATTGACCCGAATCCTGAAACTGGGCTCCATCTACCGGTTTCAGTGACCCGCCCGAACTTTTTGTACAATCGTCCACATCGGACCCTCATTGGAACCGCCCATTTGACTGGACCGGCCCGATCGGAAAAAATAAGGTCCTGAGACAACGGCAACGTCAAACGAACCCCCTGGTCCCTTCTCTGCCCGGCGGGGGCGTCCGACCGCCGTCCCCGCAGTACGGTTCAGCCTGATTCCACGTCAAAGAGGAAACTCCATGAGCCAGTCCGTCATCGACGCGCATTCACACATCCTCGTGGCCGAGGCCGAGCGCCTGGCCGCCGAGGTGAAGCCCCGCTACCCAAGCGGTGCGGGATCGGATTTTCAGGGACCCGAATCCGCCGAGGTGAACCGGAACAAGTTTCCCACGGATTTCAAACCGGGCCTGGCGGACGTCAAGACCAAACTGGCCGACATGGACCGCATGGGGATAGACCTCTCCGTCCTGTCCGCCTCTCCGCTCACCTATCACGCCTGGGCCGAGGGCGAGGACGCCGTCCGGCTCTCCCGAATCCAGAACGAGGCCATGGCCGAGATGGCCGCGCGGCGCCCGGATCGCTTCGCCGCCCTGGCGACGATTCCCCTTCAGGACGTGGGCCTGGCAGTCGCGGAGCTCGAGTACGCCGTGGGGACCCTGGGCCACAAGGGGGTGATGATTCAGACCAATTTCGGCGGCCGAGACCTGGACCACCCGGTCTATGAGCCCTTTTACGACCGGCTGGAGGCGCTGGACGCGCCGCTGTTTTTGCATCCCCACGATACGGCGGGAAAGGAGCGATACCAGGACTATTACCTGACCAACCTCATCGGCAACCCGCTGGACACGACGATCGCCGTCGCCCGGATGCTCCTCGGGGGCGTGTTCGAGCGCCACCCGACGCTGAAGGTCTGTCTGGTTCACGCGGGCGGGCAGTATCCCTATATCCGGGGGCGGCTGGACCATGGTTACCGCGAACGCCCGGAGGCCCGAAAGCTCGCGCCCAAAGAGCCCAGCGCCTATCTGGCGCAGGTGTGGTTCGACAACATCACCCACTGGGACCCGGCGCTGAAATTTCTGATCGAGACCGTCGGAGAGGACCACGTCTACCTGGGGAGCGACTATCCGTTCGACATGGCGGATTTCGGGTGCGTCGAACAAGTGCGCCGCGTCGTCCCGGAAGGCCCGGCGCGCGACAAGATCCTGGGCGGCAACGCGGCCGGACTCCTGAAGCTGTAGACATCAGCCCGGCGCCCGGCCCCCCCCTTCCCTCAGCGCCGCGGGACCCGCTCCGGCCGTAAGACACAAGGGCAAACCCGCCCCCCGCCCGCCCATCCATAAGTCCGACACGGAGATGTCCGACATGGATTCGTTGAAGGAAACTGTCCGGCGGAAAGTCGACGAGCTCAGAGACGAGGCCGTCGGGCTCTTCCAGGACCTGGTTCGCATCCCCAGCTTCAACCCCCCCGGAAACGAAAAAGAGGTTGCCGACTTCTGCGCCGAGATCATGCGAAAGCTCGGAATGGAGGTGGACCAGATCGAGCCGCATCCTCTCCGGGTGAGCAATCGCGGCCGGCTTCGCGGGTCGGAAGGGACGCCGGTCCTCCTTTTCAACTCCCACCTCGACACCGTCCATCCCGGCGACGAATCAAACTGGAAACACCCGCCGCTTTCCGGAGAGATCCACGATGGCCATCTCTGGGGCATCGGCTCGAACAACATGAAAGTGGGGCTGGCCGCGGCCCTGTCCGCCGTCCGGACCCTGAAGGCCTGCGGCGTCAAGCTGCGCGGGGACATCCTCCTGACCCAGACGGCGGACGAGCTTCAGTTCGGTTACAAGGGGATCAAGGTACTGGTCGAGCAAGGGATGATCGAGGCCGACTACGCCGTCTACACGGAGTCGGATCGTCCGGTCAAGGTGGAAATCGGCCACCGGGGAATCGTCCTGTTCGACGTGACCGTCTACGGCGTCGGCGCGCACACCACCCGCCAGGAAAAGGGGGTGAACGCGATCTATCAGGCGATGAAGGCGGTGGAAGCGCTGCGGCGGATGGAGTTCACCGGGTGGGAGCCCCATGCCTTCGTCCCGGGCGCGCCCCTGCTGAGCGTCAACCGGTTCAACGCCGGATTCTCCGACACGATCTGCGCCGACCGGTGCGTCATTCGCTGTGACTGCCGCACCTTGCCGGGGCAGACGACGGACGACGTGCTCGCCGACGTGCGGGCCGTCCTCGACCGCCTCCGGGCCGAAGATCCGGATTTCCGCGCGGACCTCTCCGTCCACCTCGAGGGCTCGCCCTCCACCATCCATCCGGATGAACCCATCGTCCAGGCCCTCCAAACGGCCTACGAGGAGGTGAGAAAGGAGCCCATCGGGATCGGCGGGGTGATGAGCACCAGCGACGCCCGGTTTCTCAGAATCGACGCCGGCATCCCGACGGCAAAGTTCTGCCTCAAGAGTTTCGACAGCGGCCCGAACGAACACCAAAACCTCGAAGACTACATCGACACGATCAAGATTTACGCCACGTTGTGTCTGAACCTGATGGCCTGATTCGCGACCGGCCCCTCCCCCCCCCTCCGGCTCTCGCCCGGGATGCGGAGGCCGCGTTCCGGGGGAGAACGGACCTTCGTGTATACTGTCCGCGTTGCTTTGCCGGACCGTCCCGCGTCTCGATGACCCAAAACCGCTCGCCGGAACAGGGAAGCGCCTCTCTCTCAGATCAGAACATCCCATGAGACCGAATTCCGAAATATTGACCGAAAACCGCGGCGTCGGCGGCTCGCTTCCCCGCGTCGACGTGGAAGACAAATCCACCGGCCGGGTCGTTTACGGCGCGGATTTTCGCCTGGCGGGAATGCTCGTGGGCCGCGCCCTGCGAAGTCCCCACCCCCACGCGCGCATTCGGCGCGTCGATGTCTCCGCGGCCCGGAAAGTCCGGGGGGTGGCCGCCGTCCTGACGGGCCGGGACAACCTGGGCCTGTACGGCTCGTCCATCCTGGATCGGCCGGTCCTCGCCGCGGAAAAGGTGCGGTTCCGGGGGGAAGCGGTGGCGGCGGTTGCGGCGCAAAGCGAGGACGCCGCCCTGGAGGCCCTGGAACGGATCGAGATCGACTATGAAGCGCTTCCCGCCGTGTGCGACGTGGAGAAAGCGGCCTCCCCGGATTCGCCCATCGTCCACGAAGAGATGATGACGTACGTCCGGGACAATGCCGGCCGCCCGGTCGCCGGAACCAACATCTGCACTTATTTCAGGCTGCGGCGCGGAGACATCGAAGAGGCCGTCTCGAAAGCGGACCGGGTCTTCACCGACCGATATTTCAGCCATCCCGTCCAGCACGTCCCCATAGAAGTCAACGCCGCGATGGCGCAAGAGACGGGCGGCAAGCTGGTCGTCTGGACGCACAACGACGCCCCCTACCGTTGCCGGCGGGACTTGGCAGCCGCCTTCGACATCCCGATGACGAAGCTCCGCGTGACCTCGCTGCCGGTGGGCGGGGGGTTCGGCGGAAAGGGGGGCCTGAACGCGGAGCCCCTGGCGGCCCTGCTCGCCTTGCACGCCGACGGACGCCCGGTCGGCGTCGTGTACACCCGGGAGGAGGTGTTCACGGCCACCCTCATCCGGCATGCAACCGTCCAGTACCTGAAGACGGCCGTCACGCGGGACGGCCTGCTGCTGGGGCGCGAGATCCGGGTCTACTGGGACACCGGCGCTTACACCGAAAAAGGTCCGACCGTCGCCACCAACGCCGGTTATTCCTCGGCGGGCCCGTACCGGATCCCTCACCTCAAGATCGACAGTTATTGCGTGTACACCAACAACCCGGTGGCGGGCGCCTTCCGGGGTTACGGCATGCCGCAGGTCACCTGGGCCTCGGAACGCCAGATGGACGACATCGCCCGGGCGCTCGGGATCGATCCCCTGGAAATTCGCCTCCGCAACGCCTTCGTCGAGGGAGACCTCTCGTCCACGGGCGAGACCCTCAGGAGCGTCGGCGTGCGCGAGTCTCTGCGCTCCGCCGCCGAGGCCATCGGCTGGGAGACGCCGAAGCCGCCGGGCCGGGGCCGGGGGATCGCCGCCATGCACAAAGGGGGGGCCACCGCCTACGCGGCCTCATCGGCGTTTTTGAAGATCAACGAGGACGGAACCGTCCAGGTCCTCACGAGCAGCATGGAGGTGGGTCAGGGCGCCCACACCGTCCTGACGCAGATCGCCGCGGCCGAGCTGGGTCTGGATCCGGATCGGATTCACCTGGCGACACCGGACACCGACGTGACCCCCTATGACCGGTCCACGACCTCGAGCCGGACGACGTTCTCGATGGGACTGGCGGTGCAAAAGGCGGCGGCCGACGCCAAGGGCCAGATCCTCGAGCTCGGGGCGAAAGTTCTGGAGGCCGCGCCCGAGGACCTCGCGCTGGACGGCGACCGGGTGTCGGTCAGCGGATCGCCCGAAAGAAGCATCTCCCTCGGCCGGCTCGTCTTCGGCGCGCGCGGCGAAAGACCCATCCTCGGGCGGGGGGAGTACCACATGGACGACGCCACGCCGCTCGATCCGGAAACCGGGCAGGGGACCCGTCCGGTCCCCTTCTGGATGTACGGAGCCCAGGCCGCGGAAGTCGAGGTCGATGTGGAGACCGGGTCCGTCAAGGTCCTGCGCCTGGTCGCCGCACATGACGTGGGCCGGGCCGTCAACCCCAAGACCTGCGAGCAGCAGCTCGAAGGCGCTCTGGCCATGGGCCTGGGCTGCACGCTGATCGAGGAGGTCCTGCTGGACGAGGGGAAGTTTCTCAACCCCACGCTCGTCGACTATCACATCTGCTCGACGCTGGACGTTCCGGACCTGACGGCCCGGGTCGTCGAGGTCCCCCACCCGGACGGGCCGTTCGGGGCCAAGGGCGTGGGGGAGCCGGCCCTCGCGCCGACGGCCGCCGCCATCGCCAACGCAGTCTGCGACGCCGTGGGCATCCCTTTCAACAACCTCCCGCTGACTCCGGAGGTCGTCTGGGCGGCGCTCCGGGAGGCGGCGGACAGCGGAGGCGGCCAAGCCGACACCTGAGAAGCGGCGGCCTTCCAGCGGGGATCGTTCAACCGATGTTCCGGGAATGACGGCGTCGCCGATTCGCATCGTCTATATCGCCGCCCACGGGGGTTATCATCCGGAGCGGCAGCCCCTCGGCGGGGGCGCGGCGGTCTGCCGGCGTCTCGTCCATCTCTGGGCGGCCGACCGGAAGATCTCCCTCACCCTCCTCGCGCCGGGAAGGAGACCGCCCGACACCCCTGTCGGCGTGGAGTATGTCCACCTCCCGGTCCTGGGGGACGACGACCACCCCGCCCGGCTGAGCCGGAGAGAATACGCACGTTTCTGCCGCCGGTTCGAAACCGCCGCCACCGACCATCTCCGGGGGATGACGGCCCGGCCGCAGGCCGAGCCTTTCGTGGTGTTGAGCAACGATATCTCCGAGGGCGTCGACTTCCGCGCGGTGACGGCCATGGGCCATCCGATCGTGACCATCTTTCACGTGGACGTCGCGGACTTCTTCTCCCGAATGTATCTGCGGCTCAACGCCTCCCCCGCGCTCCCCATTGCCGTCTATCGCGCCATTGCGTCTTCCGGACTTTCCGCGCTGTGTCCGGACGTGTTGCGATTGGTCTTCGAAAAGCAGTCGCGCTGCGTCCGGCACTCGTCCCGACTCGTCGTTCCCTCCGCGGGGATGGCCCGGACGCTGGGACGCTGCTACGGCCCTCGAGCGCTCCGGAAGACCACGGTCCTTCCCTGGGGCGGCTGGGAGGAGGACGTTGCGGAGCGGCAGGTCGAGGGGGAGATGGCCTCCGCCCGGCGGGATTACGACCTCCGGCCGGACACGCCCGTCCTGCTGACGCTCAGCCGGATTTCCCCCGAAAAGGGCCTCGACCGCCTCCTGAAGGCGCTTTTGCTATGGGAAAGGGGCGCGAGCGTCCCCGGCCTGGAGGATGTCCGGGTCCTGATTTGCGGGGGCGCGGCTTTCATGGGCGGGGAGGCCTACGCGGCCGGACTTCGAAAAACGGCCGCACGGCTTCGCCGAATCCACGCCCGGTTCCCGGGACACGTCGGGGGCACGCGGAAACGGGCGCTCTTTCGGCTTGCGGACCTCTACGTCTCTCCCGCCAGGCACGAAAGCTACGGATTGACGATTGTAGAGGCGCTGCGCCAAGGGGTCCCGGTGGTGTCGAGCGTCAGCTCCGGGTCTCGTCACCTGGTTCAGCCGGCCTATGGCAAAGAGGTCGATCTTCAAGGGCGGGACGGAGAGAAACGGCTTCTGGAGATCCTTCAGGAAATGCTCTCGGACCGGGGGGCGCTCGCGTCCATGGGAGCGGCGGCGCGTCGAGCGGGCCGGAAAATGGATTTTTCCACGGGCGCAACGGCGCTCAGAGACCTGCTGGCCTCAACCTTGGCCTGAATCCAAAACGACAACCGGGGTGCGACACCGGGACCCCCGGACCCCAAAAAGAAGAAAGGGACGGTCGCCACGCGCGGGCCAAATGTCACCCGGAACGTGTACACCCATCCCCTTCATCAAGGACAACCGGAAATCAATCCGTATGACTATTTCTTCTTCTTATGACGGTTGCGCGACAGAGACTTCTTATGCTTGTGCTTGCGCATCTTTTTTCGTCGCTTTTTGACGACACTGCTCATGAACGATAATCCCTTTCCAACCCCTGCCGGGGCCGCGCCTATCACCGAGCCGGAGCCGGCTCGGCCAACCGGACGCACCTTCCAATGAACACAGGAACTTCACCCGGCGCGGATGGCCGGACAAAGAGGAACCTACTGTTCCAGTGGCTCCAATATAATCAGCCGCTTCCGCAAAAGCAAGCGCAGGATCGTTCCGGGCGTCCGAGCAAAATCCACAATGAATGGCTTTCCGGCCCGCCGGCTCCTTATCCCGGGACGTCTCGTCAAGGGGCGGTCCTTTCCTTTCTACGGGTTCTCTTGTAACATGCCTTCATTCAATTTCCACATAGAGAAAAGGAGGTTTCTCAATGGGCGAGATTGTTCACACCATTCACTCGCGGGTCGAAAAGGATGCCGGCGTCGTCCGGCGGGGCTATATCGAAGACTTCCCTGAACCCGTCCGCTACGGAATGCATCCCGGAATCAAGGCGATCTACGGGGTCGAGGCGCCGGAAGACTTGCCGGCGACGCTCGATCACATCGTGACCGCCGTCGCGTCCTGAATGACGGGAAACTTTGGAGGCGCGCTGGAAGCGCGCGGAATCCCGAGCCACCCGGAAAAACTCTCTTCACAGGTGGAAGGCGACATCGAGCGGATCGACGGCAAGACCTATATCACCCGGATCCGCGTCCATTACACCGTCAAGATCCCCAAGGGCAAGCGCGAGGAGGCGAAGCGCGCGCTCGAGGTCCACGAAAGCAAGTGCACCGCGTCCCAGAGCGTCAGGCGGGGGATCGAGATCGAGTACACGGGAGACATCATCGAGGAATGATCCCCGCCGCCCGTTTGAGCGGGCCGTCCCGTCCGCTCTTTCCGGCGGATCAACCGGTTCCCCCTTCATGACCCATCCCGACCTGGCCATGGTCATTCCGGTCTGGTTCGAGGAGGCGGTCCCGGAAGACATCATTCGGGATCGCCTCCTCCGGACCCTAACCTGCGTGGAGCATTACGTCCTCCCCGGCAAAGTCGTCTTCGCCGTGGACGGAGACGGCCGCTCGGCCGAGATTCTCCATTCCCTGCGCCCGGAATTCGAGCGGCGAGGCGGCTCCTTTCGCCTCGTCATCCGCGAAGAGAACGGCGGAAAGGGCGCCGCGCTGGCGGCCGGCCTCAGGGCGCTCCTGCGCAAGGAATCGTTTTCCTACGCCATGGTCCGCGACGGAGACGGAGACCATTACGTCGGAGACATCGAGCACCTCTACCGGTATATGCAATGGATGCGGGCGCAAGGCGTGGAGGGTGAGATCATCGTCGCGGGACGGCGCGTCGACGTTCACCGAAGCATCGGGTGGATCCGCGGGGAGTTCGAGGCCCTGCTCAATCGCCTGATCCTCGCCGCCCTCACCCACCGCCTCGCCGCGGAGGACCGCGTCCTCGACCTCCGCTTCCTGTCCGCTTACGCCGAGCCGCCCGACTTCATGAGCGGATACAAGCTGTACTCCGCCGGCATCTGCCGGATGATGGCCGAAAACGATTGGCAGGCCGTCCTGCCAAGCTCGGCCGCGGACCTCTATCGCTACGGGATGGAGCAGTTCCCTCTCGTCGAGGGGGTCCTGGCGGGGGCCGCCGTGGGGGAAGTCCTGCGGCTGGCGGGCGACGACCGAAAGGTGAGCGGCCACGGCGGGTACACCGAGCCTTCGGTCAACGCGGGATTGGCCCTTTGGGTCCTGCGCCGGCTGGACATCTCCGCCGAGGCCGCCGTCTCGATGACGGAAAACGCGACCGCCCGCAGCCGCCTTCACACCGACCCCGTCGGCGTCCCGCTCCTCGAGTCGTTCTGCGAGGTCCTCTATCAGGGTCTCCGAAAATACTGGAGGGAGCCCGTCCCCCGAAAACCCCGCCCCGTACGGCTGGGGCTTCTCTGAAATCCCGAAATCAAGAAGTTCGCTTGACAACCTGGGTCTTCCGCTTCAAAATGGAAGCTCTCTGGAAAGTCATTGTTTGGACGTTCTTACGAGCTTGGTTCAGGTTGCCATAGAAAATGAAGGTCAAGCCGGTTGGCGCATTCAAAATATTGAGCTTCCACCTCACGTTTGCGGGCCCCCCCTACATTTCCTGCGTCCGCGACACCTTCGGATTCGACTGTCGCCTTTCCGCCCGAATGTCCTAGGGCCCGTTCGGGTCGCTTTCGGCGGAATCCTTCTCTTACCGATTTTCCCGTCATTGAGCTTCGCTTCCGTCTGAAGCGATTCCTCCGTTAGCGTCCTCCGGACGGTCCCCGCGTTTCATCCACTCAAGCGTTGATAGGTTTTCCGTCATGCCCCGGAGTCTCACATCTCCGGTGGTTTTCGGCCCTTGGAATCAAGGGCCGGGAGACTCTCTCGATGTACACCTTCGACCCGAACATCGCAATCGCGGGCCTTGCCGTCGGCGTCCTGGTGGGACTCACCGGGATGGGAGGCGGCGCGCTGATGACTCCACTCCTGGTGTTCCTGTTCGGCGTCCCGCCGCCGACGGCCGTGGCTACGGACCTGTTCAAGGCCGTCATCACGAAGGGGGCCGGCGCGCTTCAGCATCTCCGTCAGGGCACGGTAGACCTGAGAGCCGCCCTCCAACTCGCCCGGGGGAGTCTGCCCGGCGCCTTGGCGGGCGGGGCGGTCCTCTTCTGGGTGGGCCGTCATGGATCTCCGGAGGCGGTGGACGCCGCTGTCCTGTCGGTTTTAGGATTCACGCTCATTCTGGCGGGGGTCGGTTTCTTCGTCGGGACCCGGCGCCTCGGCCCTTGGCGGCGGGAAGAGGAGACCGAGACGCCCCCATGGGCCGGCCGCCTCCTCGTCTACGGGGGAGGAGTCATCGGCTTCCTTGTGGCTCTGACCTCCGTCGGGGCCGGCAGCCTGGGAATCGCCCTGTTGGGCGTCGCGCGCCTCGTTCCGGGCAGGAAACTCGTCGGCACGGACCTGTTCCACGGATTTCTTCTGGTCACCGTGGCGACGCTGGCGGCTCACGGCTGGGCCGGCCGAATCGATTTCCAGCTGGCCTGGAACCTCTTGCTCGGAACGATCCCCGGAGCCGTCGTGGGCGCCCGACTCAGCGCCCGGACGCCGGTCCCGGTGATGCGCCCCATTCTGGCGGTGATGATGATGATCACAGGATTCGGCTTTCTGTGGTGAGGCTCGGGCCCCCCGATCCCCTGCTCCGCCGATCAGCCCCGGCGCGGAGACGGGGGGGGGGCGGGCCTTTTCCTGGAGACGAAGCATGACAGACGCTGTGCAGACCTGGACACCCGAAGTACTCGAAGCGCTGGGCGGGGAGTTTGAAGAAAAACCCCCACAGGAAACCGCCGCCTGGGCGATAGAAACATTCCACCCGGACCTTGCCCTGGCATGCAGCTTCGGCGGACCCGGGGGCGTCGCCCTGGTGGATATGCTGGTCAAGATCCAGCCGGATATCCGCGTCTTCTACATCGATACGGAATTTCTCTTCCCGGAAACCTACGAGACCCGGGACCGGCTGATTGAGCGCTACGGCATTCGGCCCGCGGCCTATCGGGCGGCGCTCAATCCCAGCGACCAAGCCCGGGCCCACGGATCTGAGCTTTATGCCCGCGAACCCGACCTTTGTTGCCACCTGCGCAAGGTCCTCCCGATGAGACAGGCGCTTCGCGGCCTCTCCGCCTGGATGACAGCGATCCGCCGCGATCAGTCCCCCAGCCGGACCCGCATGGAAATCGTCGGGTGGGACGCCCGATTCAATCTCGTCAAGGTCAATCCCCTGGCGAATTGGACCGAGAACGACGTGTGGCAATACGTCCGGGAACATGACATTCCCTACAACCCGCTCCATGACCGGGATTATCCGAGCATCGGCTGCCGACATTGCACCCGGCCGGTGGAGGCCGGAGAAGACCGGCGCGCCGGGCGCTGGGCAGAATTCTCCAAGACCGAGTGCGGACTTCATCCATCACCCGAACGGGTCGGCTCATCACCGTCCCGTTCCGTTCGCTGACAGAGGAAAGCGACCATGTCACCAAAAAGCGAGTTGAAAGGGCGAAACACACAGGGCGTGCTTCCGGTCCTGGCCGAGGAGATCGACGACTTCGAGACCGAGGCCCTCCGCTTCCGTCAAGGGAAGTGGGAGCCAAGCGAGTTTACGGGCTTCCGCCTCCGACAGGGTGTTTACGGCCAACGGCAACCCGACGCACAGATGTTCCGGGTGAAAATTCCCTACGGGCGTCTGACGGCCGATCAACTGGACGTCCTTGGCGCGGTCGCCCGGGACTACGCCCCCTTGGGCAAGGGCCACATCACGACCCGGGAGAACATCCAGTTCCACTTCCTGAAGCTCGAAGACACGCCTTCCATCATGCGCCTGCTCGGAAAGTCGGGCCTGACCACCCGGGAGGCTTGCGGAAACACCGTCCGCAACGTGATCGGCTGCCCCCTGGCGGGCGTCTGCAAAGACGAAGCGTTCGACACCTCGCCTTACGCGGCGGCCTTCGCCCGGTACTTCCTGCGCCATCCCCTGACGCAAAACATGCCGAGGAAGTTCAAGGGGGCCTTCTCGGGCTGCGGGTCGGACTGCGCCGTGACGGGCATCCACGACCTGGGTTTTCTCGCTGAAGTCCGGGACGAGAACGGCCGCAAGACGCCGGGCTTTCGGATCGTCTCGGGAGGCGGGCTCTCGATCCTCCCGCGCGTCGCCTACACCCTCTATGAATTCGTCCCCGCATCCGACTTCCTTCGTGTGAGCGAGGCGGTCATCCGCATCTTCGAGCGCTCCGAAGAGCTTCGGAGAAACCGGATGAAGGCCCGGATCAAGTTCCTCATCGACCGCATCGGGATCGACGCCTTTCGGGAATTGGTGGACGAAGAGCTCGAGCGGCCCTGGGCGCGCGAACCCATCGACCCGGCGCCTTACCTCTTCGTCGAGGATGAGTCCGCCGACGCGCCTCCGGATCCGGTCCACACGGCCCAGCCCAACGGGGACAACCAGGCGTTTCGGCGCTGGAGATTGAGCAATGTCACGGCCCAAAAACAGGAGGGCTTTTTCGCCGTCTTCGTGAAGGTTCCCCTGGGCGACATCCTCACGCAACAGTTCTTCGCCCTGGCGGATATCGCGAGTCGATTCGCGGGGGGCCGGGCGCGGACGACGCATCAGCAGAACCTCGTCCTCCGCTGGGTTCGCGAGGCCTCCCTCTATGAAGTATGGCGAAGCCTGGCCGACGCCTGCCTGGCCGAGGCCGGGGTCCATACCCTCACCGACGTGACCACCTGCCCCGGGACAGACAGCTGCAAGCTGGGCATCACCTCCTCGATGGGTCTGGCCGGGGCCTTGCGGGAGGACTTGCTGGGGGAGGAGATCGCCCGGGACCCGCTCATCCGGAACCTTCACATCAAGATCAGCGGTTGCCCCAATAGCTGCGGCCAGCACCACCTCGCCCACATCGGCTTCCACGGCGCAGCCGCAAAAGGCGTAGGCAACGGCCATCAAGTGCCTTCGTACGAGATCTTTCTCGGCGGCGCGTACGGCGAGGGAGAGACCCGTATCGCGAAACGCATCCGCGCCCGCGTTTCGGCCAAAAGAACCCCGGACGCCCTGCGGCGGATGCTGTCTTACTACCAGGAAAACCGGCGGCGCGAGGAGGTCTTCAACGACTTCGTCGATCGGGTGGGGACGGCCGAATTCGACAAACTCCTGAGCGACATCCGGGTGGTGGAGCCACCCGAGGGACCGGCCGTGGACCTCTACCGCGATTGGGGCAAAGAGGCCCTCTACAAGGTCGAGCGCGGCGAAGGAGAATGCTCCGTATGAGAGCGCCCGGCGACGTATACATCGTGGGGGCCGGACCCGGAGACCCCGAGTTGATCACCGTCCGGGGACTGAAACGCCTCCGTGAGGCGGACGTGGTCGTCTATGACCGGCTGGTCAGCCTTCGGCTCCTGGAGGAGGCCCCAGCGGACGCGGAGCGGATCGACGCCGGCAAGGCCCCCGGCCGCCACACCCTGTCTCAGCCTGAGATCAACGCCCTCCTCATCTCGAAGGCCCGCCAGGGAAAGACCGTTGTGCGACTGAAAGGGGGAGACCCCTTCGTCTTCGGGCGCGGCGGCGAGGAGTGCGAGGCTTTGACCGATGCGGGCGTCCCGTTCGAGGTCGTCCCCGGCGTGAGCAGCGCCGTCGCCGCCCCGGCCGCCGCCGGGATTCCGGTGACCCACCGCGGACTGGCCGACACCTTCACGGTCGTCACCGGCCACACCTGCGGCCCGGACGGCTTCGCATTGGATTGGGAGGCCCTCCCCCGAGGGGGGACCCTGGTCATCCTGATGGGCGTCGGGAAGCTGCGGGAGATCGCACAGCGGCTCATGACGCACGGCCGCGAGCCTGATACACCGGCGGCAATCATCGGTTGGGGGACGACGGCGGCCCAGACGGTCGTGGAAGGCACGTTGGCCGACATCGCCGGAAAGGCCGAAGGGATGCGGCCCCCGGCGACGATTGTCATCGGCGACGTGGTCGGCCTCCGGCGGAAACTGGTCCAATCCGCCCCGGCCGACCCGCCAAGTCGGGGCCAATCGTCCCGGGAAGGGGCCGATGGCCTCGCCCTCTTCGACGCCTTGACGATGGAAGCAAGATGAAACCCTATCCGGTCTTTCTCATCGGTCTGGAAGAGAAGCGCTGCGTCGTCGAAGGCGGCGGAAGCGAGGCCGAACGCAAGGTCGAATGTCTGCTGGAATGCGACGCCGCGGTGACCGTGATCAGCGCGGAAGCCACCGACCGGCTGCGGCACTGGGCCGATAACGGAACGATTACGTGGATTCCCCGGGAGTACGAACATGGGGATCTGAAAGAAAGCACCATTGTCATCGTGACGGGCGCGGACCCGGTGAGGAACGAGCGCATTTGGAAGGAGGCGAAAGCCGAAGGGGTGTTGATCAACGTCATGGACGACGTTTCTCGCTGCAATTTCATCGCCGGTTCGGTCGTCCGGCAAGGTCCACTCAAGATCGCCATCTCAACGAGCGGCTGCGCGCCCGCCCTCGCCGTCCGGCTCCGGGAGCGGATGGAACGCGAATTCGGCCCGGAGTTCGCTGACTTTCTGAACTTGATGGAGGGCCTGCGCGAGCCCCTGGCGGCCCGTTATCCGGATTTCGAGACGCGCCGCGCCCTCTGGTACGAACTGGTGGACTCCGATGTCATCGACCGACTGCGGGAAGGACGTCCCGACCTGGCCCGCCTCAGGGTCGAGGAGATCGTGGGAGGAGACGCGGCGAACGGCGGGTCCGCCGACGCGGTCTGAAGTTTCTCTGTCAGGATGCTGAAAAACGCCATGGATGCGTGTCGCGGCGCCGGGTTTCCACTCTTCGCGGGACGCTTTTCCCGTCCGGCTATCGCTTGACGGAAATCCGAGAGAGCGGGGGGGGGCGCCAAACAACATTCTTTCAAATCGTCAACCGGGCAAAACTATCAACCGATAATCCAGGACCTCGATTCCCCCCCCACCCTCCCAAGATTTGTCCGCGAGGCCTGAGGGTTGAATTGACATTGAGAGACACCGGACCCGATAATTGAGAAGAGCGGTGTTCCCGGAATCCATCGCCCACCGAGGGTGAGGGGTTGGGGGATCGCTGAACATGAGATCAATTCAAGCCGGGAGGTGGGTTTCATGGCCACGATGATTACGGACGAGTGCATCAATTGCGGAGTTTGCGAGCCGGAATGCCCGAATGACGCCATCACCGAGGGCGAAGACATCTTCGTCATCGACCCGAACACCTGCACCGAGTGCGTCGGATTCCACGACGAAGAGCAATGTGCCGTGGTTTGTCCGGTGGACTGCTGCGTTGCGGACCCCAACAACGACGAAACCGAAGAAGTCCTCCTCGCCCGCGCCAAGGCCATTCATCCGGACATGGACGTTCCGAACCTGGAAGACTTGACGCCGGACCTGTCCCGTTTCCGCACATAAACGGCCGCCGCTTCCAAGAGACCTCCCGCCTTGCAGGGCGGGAGGTTTTTTTACGCCCTGATCCAGCGTCCAGCCTGCGTTTCTCACCAACTCAAACGCCCGACCGTTGAGTGTATCCGCCACCTTCAACGCGACATCGCCGCGCCATCCCTTCGCTAAGCGAAACACGAAACCATTCGCCTTGTGAGAAATGCGGGCGAAACATTTGGACATGGGACGAGGGAAAATTATCGGCGTGAATCCCTGAGGCATCGCCCTCAATCGCACACGGCCTTCGGCCGGATTATCTCCGCCAGCATCCGAATGAATTTCACGTGATCCCCCACCGTCCCGGCCCGAACGAGGCCAACACCGGACTCTTTCGCAATCTCCACGGCCTCGACGTCCAGGTCGAACAGGACTTCCATGTGGTCGACCAGAAAACCGATGGGGACGAGGACGATGTCACGGACGCCGCGCCCCGCCGCCTTGCGGATCACGTCCTCCACGTCCGGCTCCAACCAAGGCTCGCTTGGGCTGCCGCTCCGGCTCTGATACGCCGTCGCCCACGCCTTCATCCCAAGGGATTCCGCCACGGCCGCCGAGGACTCGGCGAACTCTTCTGCGTAACGGGACTGCCGGGCCATCCCCGTCGGGATCGAGTGGGCCGTAAAAATCAAAAGGGCCTTTTCTTTCCTCCCCTTATCGAACCCGCCGGTCGCCTCCCGGACGCGGTCCGCAACCGCCTCGACGAATCCGGGATGGTCGTGCCATCCGTCCAGGTAATCGAAATCGGGGGCGCGCTCCCCCAGGGGACTCAGACCCTCGCTGACCGATTGCCGATAAGCCTCCCAACTCGCCTTCGCCCGGTGGGGGGCCATGATGACGCCCAGGGCGTTCCGGACGCCGTCGTCCGCCATCCGCTCCGTCACGTCCTTGATGAACGGATGCCAGTTGCGCATCCCCACATACACCGGAATCGATGCTCCCGATTCCTCCAACCGGGCCTTGAGGGCCTCCGCCTGCCGGAACGTCAACTCGTTGAAGGGGGAATACCCGCCGCAAACCTCGTAGTGATGCTCGACTTCATCAATCCGGCCGGGGGGGACTTTCCGGTTCCGGAGAATGGTCTCGAGGAACGGACGGACATCTTCCCGCTTCGTCGGGCCGCCGAACCCGATCAACAAAACGGCATCGATGGCGCCGCTCATCCGCGCCCGCTCATCTCGTGAACCATGTCTACGAGCGCAATCACGTTGTCCACCGGCGTCTCCGGCACGATGCCGTGGCCGAGGTTGAAAATGTGCCCGCTCCGCCCACCGGCCTGCTCCAGGACGCGCGCCGCCCGCTTCCGAATGTAGGGCAGGTCCGCCAGGAGAACGATCGGGTCGAGGTTTCCCTGGACCGCCACGTCGCCGAGACGCTCCCAGGCTTCGTCCAGCTCCGTGCGGAAGTCCACGCCGATGACATCCCCGCCCGCCTCTTTCATGTCCTCCAGGAACAGTCCGGTCCCCGTCCCGAAATGGATCACCGGCGCCCCGGGCGTCAGGCCTTGGATGAGGGCGCGGCTGTGTGGCAGAACAAACTCCCGGTAATCGGCCGGCGAGAGACAGCCCACCCAGCTGTCGAACAACTGAACGGCCTGCGCCCCGGCGGCGATCTGTCCATTGAGGTGTTTCGTCAACGCCCGGACCAGCTTTTCCATCAGCGCGCGCCACGCGCCCGGATCCCGGTGCATCAGACCCTTCGTGTGGGCGTAGCTCTTGGAGCCGCCGCCCTCGATGGCGTAGGACGCCAGCGTGAAGGGCGCGCCCGCGAAACCGATCAACGGGACGTGGGACGGCAACTCGGCCCGGCACAGGCGAACGGCCTCGAACACAAAGGCCATCGATTCCTCCGGCTCCACCTCGGACAAGCGGTCCACGTCGGCCCTGTTCCGAACCGGCGCGTGAATGACGGGTCCGTCGCCCCGGTTGTATTCGAGGCCGAGACCCATCGGTTCGAGGATGGGCAACAGATCGGAGAAGAGGATGGCCGCGTCGGCCCCGATGCGCCTGGCTGCGTGGACGGTGACCTCGGCGGCCAGCTCCGGGTTCTTGCAAAGCTCCAGGAAGGAAGTTTTGGCCCGGACCTCGCGGTATTCCTTCATGTACCGCCCCGCCTGACGCATCAACCAGATCGGCGTGCAGTCCGTTTCCTCCCGGCGGCAGGCCTTGAGAAACGGCGCGTCGCGCAATTCCCGGGCCAGGGCCGTCGATCCGGTGACAGACCCGACCGTCACAATTCGTCCCCGATTGGATCAGGCGTGTTTCTCAAAAGCACAGTCATCCCTTTGACTCCCTGTATTCCCGCACGAACGACCTTCCGCACAGCGGCGTGTCCTTAGACGAACCCCCCAAACACCCCTTCATTGGAAAATGTCTCCCAACCACACTCGACGTCCAGGAAAACTTTTATAAAAAGATACAGAAACTGAACCCGCCGAGGTCTGTCCAATTGAATGATGGGATTCCGCCGGGGTGGCTTTGCACCCCTCGGGTGTACAACACCGCCCTCATGGATGAGGAATGGTCCCGGAAAATATTCGACCGATTCCGCATTGACCAGACGGGGAATCCCGGGTAGGATTTTTATCATTCAGGTCGCCATGGCGCTAGCCCCCCGAAGAATCGGCAAGCACTCTCGTCCCAATCGAGGGTCATCCGGAAATGGATTATCTCGGCCGGCTCAATCATTCCCGATGCAAGAATCGCGCTCTCCCCTCCCTGCGCCGGCTTGCGGTGTTCGTCGCGGGGCTTCTGGTCCTGTCGATAGCGGCCGCGCCCGCCCTCGCCCAAAGAAAGAAGGTCGAGCGGGTGGCGGTTCTGACGTTCAAGTCCATCGGGACAACCAAGGAGATGGGCGAAGCCGTTGCGGAGATTCTACGGACCGAGCTCGTGGACGTCGGCGGCTTCGAGCTCGTCGAGCGCGGCCAGATCCAAGCCCTCCTCAAAGAACAAAAACTCCAACTCCAGGACGTGATCGACGAGCAAACAGCCGTGAAGATCGGGCGGCTCTCCGGGGCGAAGCTCGTCGTCATCGGGAGCATCGTCAAGCTGGGCTACACCTTCACGCTCAATTCCCGTTTCATCGACGTTCAGACCGGGATCACGCGAATTGGGAAGAACATCCGCGGCAACAGCGAGAACGAGATCTCCAACATGTGCCGGCAGCTGGCGTACGTCATCGCGGGCAGGACCTATGTGGAAAAGCTGCCTCCCCAACCGAGAACTCCCCGGAAGCCCGTCGTGCGTGAGAGAACAAAGCGGGAGGAAAGAGAGCGCAGGGAGAGTGCAAGGCTGGAGGAGCAGCGGCGGAGGCTTGAGGCGGAGCGAAGACGCCTTGAAAAAGAGCGCAAGAGGAATGCCGCTCTTAAGAGAGAGCGCGAGGAGCGAACCCGGCGGGAAGGTGAGTCGGCTCGCGCGGCGTCGGGGATCGGGAAGCTGAGAGGGCAGACAATTTGGGTAAAAACGAAAAGCAGCAATCCTCGCAAGAGGTATTGCACGATGCTCTCCGAAGCGGGTCTGATTGTCAAATGTTCTTATGGGAGGTTGTCTTCGAAGATTTCTAGGGATAATGTCATGCTTAAATGTTCCACCCTGCCTGATGATACTGCCAACATTTTGCAGAGATATTTGGGCCTTTCAGCGCTAAAAGTCTATGACTGGCGCCAACATAAGAACTACGGTACCAGATATTGTAGGAAGACTATAGGGGGCATAAGTCTGGAAATTATAACGGGCGGCGCTCAGCGGGCGCTGGGGAGCGTGGCCAGCCGGGGAGGGAAAAAGGCGACGGCGACGATCAAGCGCGTCTGGCTGGTCCACAACAAATACCGCACCAAGAAGAAAGTCATGTGGATCCACACGAACTTCCTGATTAAAAACCATAAAGGCCGGCGTGGCCGGTTCACGGTCTTTTTCAGGTATCAGGGAAAGAGCGCCTGGATCTCTGCGCGCCAATCGGCGAACAGTCAATACAAAACGAACCGCGGCAACCTTACGGTCCAGGAAGCGTTCACCCCCAAACACGAGAATTCAAGGTTCTCCGATTTCAAGATTTCCATACCGTACATCGAGTTCAACCGGGGTAAAGGAAAACACAACCTGGAAGCGGTCGTTCAGATCCACGACGAGAAGGGAAAAAACCTGAAACAACAGTCGGTCCGGTTCACGTATACCCACCGATAAGCGGGAGCGCCCCCCGGAGCGCTTCAGCCCGCATCAGGACCTTCGCAGGGCTGCCCCGAATTTCCACAACTCTTTTCGCTTGCCACCAGACGCCGATCAGTTTTTGCGGATTCCTCGCCGCCCGCTTACGCAAGGTTCGGAGCGGTCTGAGACCGCTCAATGACATCCATCATGGTGAAGATTTAGATAGACCCGATCCCGTTTCTTTCGCTTACAGCCTCAGAAGTCGCCCCCGAATTGCGGCGTGGCTCCACGGCGCATAAGGTCATGGTGCCCGGAGTGCGCCCCGATGTCTCTCAGGGTGTTTTGCCCCCGGTGAAATAAACAAGAGAATCCCACGGTTCTATCTTTAGAGACCAACCGCTCCCGTCCGGCGGCCCCGTCTGCCCGGAGACTCCCATGAAACGGAGAACGACTCCCATCCCGGCCCTCGCCGGATGCTTGCTCGCGGCGCTCTTTCTTGCCGGAACGCCTCCCAGCGCGGCCGCCCAGGCGCGAATGACCGTGCCGGAGCTCGACCGCCTGTTGGGGGACCTCGCGGCCGGCCTCAAGGGAGACAACGGGAGATGGGAATTCCGCTTCACCGGCGTCCCCATGATCGCCCTGGCCGATGAGAGGGCCGACCGCATGCGGGTGGTTTCGTTCATCGAGGAGGGCGCGGGGCTGGACAGGCAACGGCTTCTGGTGATTCTCCGGGCCAACTTCGACAGGACCCTCGACACCCGCTACGCCTTGTCTCGGGGCTTTCTGGCATCGATCTTCCTGCACCCCCTGAGCGCGTTGACCGGACCAGAGCTCGAATCCGGCCTCAAGCAGGTCTCCAACCTGGTCCGGAACTATGGGGGCACATATTCGAGCGGAGGGGTTCGGTTCGGCCTTGAGCGCCGTTGACAATGGCGGCGAACCGGACCGGGACGTCGAGCGGCATCCGGGCGCGCCCGCCCGCAACGGAAATCGGGGACCCTCTCGGCAACTCTCTGGCCCCCGGAAGACGGCCCTCCCGGGGTGGGGCTACCGGGCCGGTGTCCATTCTCCCGAGGCGACGTCGTCCTCGTGCCAGCTCAGCAGCATCCGTCCGCCGCCGCCCTCATGCAGGCTGGCGATTCCACTGAAGGTTGAGCCGCGGCTGGAGAAGTGGATCCTTCCATCCACAATCCGATAGGTTCCCCTCGCCGTCCCCCACGGGCTGGTCATCGCGAACGTCCCGTCTCGATTCAGGACCCAGCTCGCTCCGGCGAAAAGCAGACCCCGCTCCGGCGCCTTCAACACGAGGTTGCCCTCCCACCTTCCGACGATCCCCGCCATGTCCGAAATGGGTTTGGACGGGGGGATCCCCGCGCACCCCGCCGCGAGGACGAGCACTAGCAAAATCCTGACCGCATTCGGTCTTCCCACCGGACTTGCCCCCCTGGCCATCGAGTGATTCTTTCTTCGGATAATCGCCCGAACCCTCGAATATTCACATCCAATTCTTCTAAAATACCCGCAGGAGGATCTTTCTGAATGGCCAGCCGGCCCGTCCGTCAATTCTTACTACAGGCCCGCGCCCTGACCGGGGATTCACTGAAAAAGTTTTTCGAGGACGGTTGCCTCTACTGGGCGATGGCCCTCGCGTACAC
>PVBE010693524.1_pt1 | contig 46198 bp, 32 predicted proteins | sample 1631181 | NCBI WGS metagenome assembly PVBE01 (sample SAMN08397723, study PRJNA350692) | Marine metagenome, whole genome shotgun sequencing project. | isolation source: water | place: Pacific Ocean | collected 2012-04
ATGACCTCATCGCCGCTACGGAGTTGGTCGGGCTCGACCTCCTCCTCAACACCGTCCTGAACACGGGTCGCCTGTTGGGAGGAGAGCTTGCGAATGCCGTCGATGGCCGCCACGGCCCCGCGCGAAGAACGCTCCTCGAAGAGGTGCCCAAGCTCCAAGAACAGGGGCACCAGCCCAGCTGTGACAAACTCCCCCACAGCCATGGATGCCAGCACGGCGAGGCTGACGAGCTGCTCGGTCAGGTTGGCAGGTTCACTGCTCATGAAGCCCCGCAGACCGCGACGCAAGATGGGCGTCGCCACGACGAGCGCTGCCACAGCCTGAATCAAGGCGGCCATGTCCGCCTGGTCAGGCACCCACAACGCGTATAGGCTGCCCAATCCCAACAGCCCCACGCCGAGAAGCAGGGGGCCGAGCTGCATCGCAATACTGCGCTGCTCCTCGGGGGTGAGGGGCACTTCTACGTCGCGTGGGTCCAGGGGCCGCGGCTCAAGGCGCGGGGTTACGGCGGAAAGGGCGCTCTGCATGGACTAGAACGGGATGGTGATGCGCAGGTTCTCGTAGCGCTCTCCAGCCGGAGGCGGCACGAAGCGCTTGGTCACAGGCTCGAGGGCGCGCTCGATGGACTCCCGGTACAGACGTACACGCACGACATCGGGGTTCTGGCGGTATTCGGCCAGCAGAGCTTCGAAGGCCTCCGACTCGCCGCGCGCGCGACCCAAGCGCTGAGCCGCCCGAGCCCTGGCCTCGGAGATCCGCGTCGTACTGCGGGCAAGGGCCGCGGGTACCTCTATGGCGCCATACTCACGCGCTTCTTCAATGAGGGTCACGGCGTCGATCATGCTGCTGACGACCTCGCGGAACGCCGGCAGGACCTGGAAGGGAGGGCTCAAGCGCTCGAATTCCACGGCCACCAACTCCATCCCTGCACCAGCGTCGTCGAGCAGCGCCTGGGCACGCTCGCGCACCATGCTTGAGAGAGTGAAGCGCCCCTCGGCCATCATCTCCTCGATCGCCATCGTGCCCGCGCTCGTGACCATGGCCGTGCAAACGGCATCGCGTAGGAGAGCATCCGGATCCTCCAACTCGAGTGCGTAGCGCACGGGGTCGCTGACCCGGTAGCGCGCCAGCAATACGGTCTGGAGGACGTTGTCGTCACCGGTCAGGCAGTAGCCATCCTGCTCCGGGTTGATCGTGTCGCGCCGCGAGAATCCGCGCGAGGAGGTGACGGGGCCCTTCATCCCGTCTTGCTCACTGCCCAATCCGCTGGCCAGGTCCGTGACGCGCACGCTGTGAATCTTCTCCACATCAACGCGCAGCACCTCGTCGATGGGCGCAGGCAGAGCGAAGAGGAAACCCGATTCGTGAACCTGCTGACCCGGGTTGTCCCCGACAAGCCGCCCCATGCGTAGCACCAGGGCCACCTGGCCAGGCTGAACTGAGGTCAGGCCCGACCCGGCGTAGAGCACGAGCAGGACGAGAATCGGCCAGTGATACACGCGCAGCACAAAGCCCACCAACCCCATCAGGGGCGAGGCCATGCGAGCCCACTCTGCCCCGGCCGTTTCACGGACCTGGGAGGGACGCTGTAGGGAGCCGCGTTTCACTGACCCCTGTCTCCTTGCTCTTGATCCTCGCCCCCGGGGACCGGAAGCGTGGGAGCTTCCAGCAAGCCGAAGGGAGCACTGTCGGTGCGCAGGATGATGGTGGCTCCGGTTCCCAACAGGGTCTCCAGGGCCTCGAGCTGACGCACGAAGCGGTAGAACTCCTCGTCCTCCCCGTGTGCGGCCGCGTAGACGCTCGCCGCTTCGGCTTCCGCCTTGCCGCGGGTCTTGGCCGCAGTCTCGCTGGCTTCGGCCAGAATACGAGCGACCTCAAGATCCGCTTCGGCCCGCACCTGAGCCGCCTGACGATCCCCATCTGCGCGGAACACGGCCGCCGAACGCTGCCGCTCCGCACGCATCTGTGCGAACACGCTGGTGATATTGGACTCGGGTAAGGACAGGCGCTTGAAGCCCACATGATCGATCTGGATACCGTAGGTCTCCTTGGCCTTCGCCTGAACGGCGGTCAGCAGATCGGCTTCGATGTCAGCCACGGCCAGAAGCTCTTCGTCTGTGGAGACCAGAGCCGACAGGTCGTAGTGCCCGAGCACACCGGTCTTGGCATCGATGATCAGGCCCTCCAGCTTGTTGGCGGCGCCTTCCATGGAACCGACGGCGCGATAGAAGGACCAGGGGTCCGCTACGCGCCAAACGGCGTAGGACAGGAGGATCACGTTCTTCTTGTCGCGCGTGAGCACCTCCGCGTGCCGCGTGTTGAAGACGCGCGTGCGGCGGTCGATGGTCGTGGTGCGCTCGATGGGCCAGGGCAGTTTCCAGTGCAGGCCCGGCGCGGAGACCTCATCCAGAGGCTTGCCGAAGCGCGTCACGAGGGCGGAGTGCTCCTCGCGAACAGTGAAGGTGACCGCCGAGAGAACGGTGATCGCCACGGCCAGGGACCCGACGATCCAGCGCAGAGTATTGCTTCGCATGATGCTAGAGATCCTCCAAGGGTGTGGAATTCGCGGCGTTGGAGCCGTTGATCCACAGGGCTCCGCCATCCCGTTCAAAGCGTTGGTCGATGACCACGAACGAGCGGCCCTGCAATTGGGCTTCGCGCGCTTCGAGCAGGCGGCGGAAGGTGAACAGTTCGGGGGCTGCTGCGTAGGTCTTTTGAACGGCGCTGAAGGCCTCCGCCTCACCGCGCGCAAGGGCAACGCGCGCCGCGGCATCGGCATGGGCACGGCTCTTCAGGCGGTTGGCCTGGGACTGCGCTCCGGGCAGGACCTCGTTCGTATACGCCTGTGCTTCAAGGACGCGTGTGTTGCGGTCAATGCGCGCGCCCACCACGGCCTGGTAGTCCTTGGCCACGGAGACAGGCGGATGCAAGCCCATGAGCGTCAGATCAACAACCATGAGACCCAGCTCCAACCCATCCGCGCTCTGCTGTATGCGCCCCTCGATCTGGGTCGCGAGCTCAGAGAGGTTCTCGGACAGGGCGCTGTCCAGGCTACGGCCCACGGTCTCGTCCATCATCACGCGATCCGCAACGGCAGCCAGGGCGCCCTCGGGATCAGCGCAGGAGTAGAGATAGACCAGCGGGTCGCTCACCTTGAACTGCAAGACGGCGTTGACGCTGATCAGCTCGTGGCCGTCTCCAAGCAGGAGCTTGTACTCCTCCTCGGCGTGCTGAGCCGTCCAGAGCATGGAGGCCCCGCTCTTCGCCCGGGCAAACCCGATAGGCAGGCTGCGCACCCGATCCACGGCCACGCGCTGTACGGATTCGATGGGCCAGGGCCAGCCCAGGTGCAGGCCGGGAGACACCGGAGCGCGGCCCGAGCGTGCGCCAAACACCTCCACGACCCCCACCTCGGAGGGACCCACGAGGGTAAAGGCACTTCCCACCCAGGCCAGGACGGCAAGAGCCAGCAAGGTCGGAGCCAGGGAGCGTCGAATGAAGGCCAGGGCCCAGCTGCCACGCAGGTCGATACCGAAGGCCTCGGTAAGGAAGGCAAAGAAGCTGGAGACGGGATCCAACCGTCCGAAGAAGATGCGCAAGAAGAGCGGGCAAGCCAAAGCCAACCGTCCCGTGCGCCGTGCCAGCAGCGCGATCAGTAGCCCCTCGGCCAGAAGCTCCAGAACGAGGAAGGCCTCGAACTTGGACAGTGCCGGCGCCAGCCAGGTCAAGCGATCGCCGTGCATGTAGGCTGCGGTTTCGAGCAGGGTCAGCCAGGCCGTGACACGCAACCACGAGGCCAGCCCTCGCGCCTCAGCGAGGACCTCCGTGCGTGTGGTGCCGTAGAATCGGGCCAGAAGCAATAACGCCAGGGCCACTGAGATGGAGATCACAACGACACCCGTGGTGTTCAGCCAGGCGATAGGTCCGACACCCAGGTCCAGGGGCGCCTTGAGTTGTTCGTAGCTGAGTTGCCAGGCGGCGACGACACCGCAACCGCAGAGAGTCAGTACCAGTGCCGCAAAACGGCCCGGGACAGCAGCCGCGGCGGTCTCAGTGCCTTGCCGCGTATGCTGAGCCAACCGCCGGCGCACGAGCCACAGGATCCAGCAGGTGGTGAGCGCCAAGGCGCCCGGCACAAGGAACTCTCCAAGCCCCACGGCCAAGGCCAGGGCCAAGAGTGCCGCTCCCATCAACCCCGGACCACCGATCAACACCAGGGTTGCGATGCGCAGGTGTTCCAGCCGCGCCGTCAGGTGCAGATCCACGCCCTTCCCAGCGGCGCGGTTCTCAACTTCGGCGGATGGGTTGGCAGGGGACATGGAATGCAGGGGAGGGGGAATCGGGTCTCCACGTGGTTACGCCCGCGAACCCCCTGGCGTTGGAAGGGGACCGCAGGGGGGGACGCGGGGAGGAAAACTCACGTCATGGATCGACATTTTGGGCCGGATGGCGTGACCCTCATCCGCAGCAGGCCCCCATAAGGGCCAAGAAAACCGCCGGAATGGTGCCTAAGAGCCCCCTGAGGGGGGTCGCCCAGACCTCCTGAGACCTCTGCCGCCCCCCCAGGGGCGTTCCAGCTTCCCGGCCGACCTCGGAAATCCGGGCCCGGTGGACCCCTCCCGGCCCGGTCACCCTGCCCCTATCCCCCTATCAGCTTGCGCGCGCGCTTGGCCGCGCGAGTCGAGGGGAAACGCTTGACCACCGACTCCAGGCTCTTCTTGGCCTTCTTGATACCGCGATTGGCGACGAGCTCGAGAGCCTTGTCGAGGGCCTCGGCGGCCTCGATCTCGTTCTGGATGATCTCATCGTCTTCGATTTCGCGGTGGCGCTCCAGGATCGCTTCCCCCAGAGGATGGCGCTTCAGTTCCTTCGCCAGGGACTCCAATGCGGGCAGGCTCTGTCCGAAGTCGCCACGACCAACGGCGACGTCGATCTGCTTGCAGAGGTCCGCCACGTGGGCCGTGAGACACTCTTCAAGTGCGACGGCTCCCTCGCTTCCTGCCGCCTTCTCGATCCACTTGAAGGCATCGGCAAGGTCTCCACTCGCAGCAGCCTCAAGGGCCTTCGGAGGCGCGCCATCGATCTCCCCGCGCCAGGAGAGGACGGTGTTGGGTCCAGCGCGGTCCGCACCGGCCATGGCGGACTTCAGGTGTTTACTGGTTAGCGACATGGGGTGGCCGTGCCAGACAAGCCGACCGTCGGGATCGAGGAGGTAGCTGTGGGGAATTCCCGTTGCACCCACCATCGCCCCCAGCTTGCCACCCGCCTTGGAGCCGCTGGCCACGGGGAAGGGCAGGTCCCACTGCTGCACGTACGGCTCGACCTTGCTCGCGGGCTCGTTCGACAAGGCCAGCACCACCAGCCCATTCTCCCGGTTATCGTTCCAGACGTCTTTGAGGTGAGGCCACGCCCCACGACAGGGGCCTCACCAGGTGGCCCAGGACTCGATCAGGACAGCTCTTCCCTTGAGAGACTGCAAGGAGGGCGTCTGTCCCAGGTGACGGAACCAGCCCTCGGCATCTATCTCCGGAGCCATGGGGTCCTCGGCCGGTGCGAGGGCGAGGAGCGGGAGGGCGGCAAGCAGGACAAGTCGGTTCATGAGAGTTCCAGTTCTGTGCAGATTGCTGAACGTGCCCATTGGCAACGATTCGATTGTACGCTGGACCCTGGCGCACGAAACAGGGCGGACGCATCAAGCAGGGGCCTCTTGCTGGTCCCAGGGCGTGTGGGGCACATTGAATCGGGGCTTGGTGGGATCGTTGTGCCTTTCCCCCCGTTCTCACGGGGGGAATCGGCGACAATCTCCCAATACCCGAGGTGGGAGCAGCGTTGCTCTCCCAGATGCCATCGAACGCCACTCCACCTATTCCCTATCAACGTCCCGTGACCGCCAGGCCGCTGGGATGCGGGCCTACTCCGAATGGCCAACCACCATGGCATAGCGCTACTCTGAGCATCCCGTGTGTGAAACCGGCTCGAGTGGTGAACCTACCCCCCGAGCCTGCGTTTCCCCCCGACCACCCATTGCTGTGTTCGACATGATCCATCCTGCTGCCGCCACGTTCGTACTCGCTCTCTGCCTCCCCAACCTCGCGCCTGCACAGGGCCAGGAGATTGGATTCGACGAGATATTCGCCCTTTCGGAGAACAGACGAGAGGCCCTGGAGCAGCTCATACCCGGTACTGAGGACTACTACTACTACAGCTGCCTGCAGCTTCAGCACGAGGGGAAGATAGACCAGGTCCCGGCGCTCCTGGAGACGTGGATCAAGCGCCACGGGCAGAGCGCACGCGTACGCGAAATCGAGAACCGGCAGGCACTGGTCGACTGGGCCAGTGATCCAACACGGGTCATGACCTCCTGGCCCCGCGGCCTCGACTACCTGACGCGAACATTGGGATTGAGTTTCGATCACACCCGTCAGAAGGCAGGAGACGAAGTGGTCCTTCCGAGCACTCTCGCACCGAGCCGCATCGCCCCAAAGGTCTGGGAAGACAATGCGCGCCGCTTGCATCCGGACTCCATGGATGGGTTCGGAGACCGTCGCCTGGAATCTCTGGCCGCGGGAAAGCTCAGCGACCGCCAGCTGACAGAGCTCCTGAAACGCCTGCAGCGACCAGACGTCCCTGGGCTGGCTGACCTGGTGGTGCGGGAGCTGAAAATCCGTTCCAGCCGCAAGTTCGGCTCCCTCGACATCCATAACGAACTCCTCCCCGAACAGCTTGAGGCCTGCGCCAAGAGCCTGCCCAAGCTGCTGAACGACCCGGCCTTCGTGTCCGTGTACCTGACCAAGCTGCGCCCAAGCGCGGACGTGGACTGGACCACCAATGTGGCTGAACGTGAGGCCTTTCTGGATCGTCTGTGGGCCCTCGCCCAACGTCTCGATCCGGCCCACAACGATCTCAAGGCGCACGTACTACAGCACCGCCTCATACACGACCTGGGCCAGGGAAAGCCCAGCCGCGAGACCCTGATGGAGTTCCTGCAGCTGCCGCGTCGCACGCCCCTGGCCAACCCCGAGTGGCTGAAGACGCGTCGCAACGCGGAGATCGTCGAGAAACCCAATGCCTCTCTCACTCCCTTTGGGTCTCCGGGAGACGAAGAACCGCTTGTGCGCGCCTACCTGGAGCACTTCTTCGGGCAGGAGGAGAGTTGGGAGGCGTTCAGCCCCTACGTCAAGGCCGATTACCTGCGCCGCCTGTTCGCGGAGACGAAGATCCTTGCGGGCACCGGAGACATGGAACGCTGGTACTCGCTGATCGATGACCCGGCCTACTACGAAGCCCTGGAGAACCGGGTCGAATTGGAGTTTCCCGCAACCCAGTCAACCGAGTTCGCGACGGGTGCCGCCGTCTCCCTGGACTTGGACATCAAGAACGTCAAGACCCTGCTCGTCAAGGTCTTCGAGATCGACGCCCTGACCTATGCCCTGGCAGAGAACAAGGAGGTGGATGCGTCCATTGATCTGGACGGACTCGTAGCGGGCGCGGAGACGACCTACTCCTACGACGCTCCAAGCCTGCGCCGCATCAGGAAGCACTTCGAGTTCCCCGAACTGACCGAGGCCGGGGTGTATGTGATTGACTTCATCGGGGGTGGGATCTCAAGCCGGGCAGTGATCCGCAAGGGACACCTCGAGGTTCGGGAGCGGAACAGCTCGGCCGGCCACGTGTTTGAGGTGGTCGATGCAGCGGGCGTCCCGCGCACGGACGCCGCCATCTACTTCGGGGGCCAACGCTACGAAGCCGAGGGGAAGGGAATCGTTCTACTGCCGTACTCTACGGAGCCCGGCCGCCGAACAGCCGTGGTCGCATCGGGTGGATCCGTTTCGGTTCACCACTTCAGCCATCGCGCTGAGACCTATTCGCTACGTGCGGGGTTCTACGTGGATCGCGAGTCACTGATCGCCGGCAGCAGAGCCAAGCTCCTCGTCAGCCCGCGCCTTGAGGTCAACGGCCAGCGGGTCTCCCTCGACCTCCTGGAGGACGTCAGCCTGAACCTGACCGCCCGAACTCTGGATGGAACCAAGACGTCCCTGGACGTTCGCGACGTCGGGTTGCTGGAAGGGCGTGAGTGGGTACACGAGTTCCGGGTCCCCAACGATTTCAGCAAACTGGACGTGAGCCTCACCGCCAAGATCCAGGTCCTGAGTGACGGCAAGCGCAAGTCACTCTCGAGCGGCACGCAGAGCTTCGCCGCCAACTCCATCGACGGCTCACGCCAGGTGGACTGCCCCATCCTGGGCCAGGATTCGGCGGGGTACTTCATCGACCTCCTCGGCAAGAACGGTGAGCCCAAGGCGGGGCGCATACTCAACCTCAGTCTGCGCCACCGGGACTACCACGACGCCCTGTCCGTTCAACTCAAGACGGACGACGCGGGGCGCCTGCACCTGGGCCACCTGGTTGGTGTCGACTCCTTGAGGTCTTCAGGCCTTCCGGGCGGCTTTGGCTACTGGTCACTCGCGGCCAAACGGCAGACCGTCTCTGGCCTGGTACAGGGTCAGGAGGGCGACGTCCTTCGCATCCCATACAGGGGAGACATGGAGCGTCTGGGCCGCGACGAGGTATCTCTCCTGGAACTCCGGGGTGGAACGCCCGTGGCCAACCGCAGTGGGTTCGTGAGCCTGGAGGATGGGTTCGTCACGCTCTCGCAGCTTGCCGCCGGGGACTACGACCTTCTCCTTAAAGAAACAGGTGACCACATCCAAGTGCGCGTGACGGCTGGCGAGCGGCAGGGACGCTGGTCGGTCGGCGCCAGTCGCGCGCTGGAACTGCGGGCTACTCCCTTGCACGTGACGAGTGCCCAGATGGAGGGTGGCGACCTGGTCATCCGGTTGACCGGGACCAATCCGTATACGCGTCTTCACGTCGTAACCTCCCGCTTCGACCCCGCCTTCGACGCTTTCACCAGTCTGGATCCTCCCGGTTCCACCAGGGGTGCAGCTCAGTCCATCCGACCGACGTCCTCCGAGTTCCACTCTGGACGACAGATCGGTGAGGAGTATCGATACATCCTGGAGCGACGCTATGCCAAGATCTACCCGGGCAACATGCTCTCGCGTCCCGGCTTGCTGCTAAACCCCTGGGCCCTGCAGGACACGCACGACGTCATAGGTACCGGCGGCGGCGCAGGTGGAAGGTTTGGCGGCCGCCATGGTGGAGGAGCGAATGCCCGTGGCAACAAGGGGAAGGGGGAGGAGAAAGGTGCGGGACTGGCACCCGGTATCTTCCCGAATCTCGAATTCCTGGAGCAACCCTCAACGGTCCTCACCAACCTACGACCGGACGCCGAAGGGGTCTTGCGCATTGCAGGCGCTCAGCTCGGCGCGGGCGGCCTGATCAGGGTGGTGGCCTTCGATGGCGAGAACATGGTGCAGCGCCGGGTCACGCGCACGGGCAAGGCCCTGCAGGGCCGCGACCGCCGACTGGCCGACGGAATGCCTCCGGAGGCCCACTTCAGCCAGAAGCGGCGCATGGAGTTTCTTGCCCCTGGCGAGGAGACGACCCTCTCGGACAAGGCCGGTTCAGATCTCGCGTCCTATGAGACCCTCGGGGACGTCTTTGACCTGTTCATGACCCTGCGCCCTGACCTGGATCTGGATTCCTTCGAGTTCCTCCTCGACTGGCCGCAGATGGATGACGAGGCCAAGGGCAAGACCTACTCCGAGTTCGCCTGCCACGAGCTGCACATGTTCTTGTACGAGAAGGATCCTGAGTTCTTCTCTCGGGTGGTGCGGCCCTTCCTGGCCAACAAGGCGGACAAGACCTTCCTGGATCTGTGGCTCCTGGACGGGGACCTGAGCGGGTTCCTCGATCCCTGGTCCTTCTCACGGCTCAACACCCTGGAGCAGATCCTGCTGGCTGACCGCGAGGAGGGCATCGGCGAAAACGTCTCACGCCTGATCGACGACCGCATAGCCCTGGCTCCTCCTGCGCCAGCGACACTGGAGCGCCTCTACTTCTTCAGTCTGGGTGGGTCAGACCTGAAATTGGCGGAAAAGGGCAAGAGCCTGTCGGCTCTCAAGCGCTACAAGGGTCCCGGAGATACCACCCCTCCTGGAGGAGGAGGAGGAGGAGGAGGAGGACGAGGCCCTGCCTCGCCTGGCGCACCTGCGGAAGAATCCGCGGTGCGCGAAGGAGGACTGCGAGCCCTGGGCTATGCCGACGAAGAGGAGCCGGCGCTCCAGGACGCGGAGGCCATCACCGGCAGCGAAGATTTCTTCCTCGGTGCCGAGTTGCAGCAAGACAAGGCCTACCGCGGGCGGGTGCAGAACTTGTACTCCGGCATCGGAGCCACCGAGCAGTTCATCGAGAGCAACTACTGGCGCAACCACGAAGCCGCCCAGGGCAAGGCCCCCATCGGCGCCAATGCGTTCTGGCTCGATCTTGCACGGACGCCCAAGGGTAGCCCCTTCCATTCGACGCACTTTGCTCAGGCCACTGGTTCCACGGCGGAAGCGCTGATGGCCCTGGCCCTCCTGGACCTCCCGTTCGAGGCTGGAGAGAACGCCATTGATCGCGAAGACGGCGAGGTCACGATTCAAGCCGCGACCCCGCTGATGCTCGTGACCAAGGAGTTGGCACGGGTCCAACCGGACGGGAACGCCAAGGGCTTGCTGGTCGGCCAACAGTTCTACCCGTTGAGCGAGGGGCCCGATGCCATCGGCAGTTTCGACTTCGTGCGCGGGGTAGCCTACGGCTGTCGCGTGGTGGTGACCAACCCCTCTGCCCAGCCGCTCTTCCTGGAGTTGCTGCTTCAGATTCCAACGGGCGCACTGCCGGTCGCACGCGGATCCAGGACCCGGAGTCACGCCCTCGAGTTGACCCCCTATGCCACTCAGTCGGTCGAGTACGCATTCTACTTCCCGGCAGCCGGGGAGTTCACCCACTACCCGGCCCATGCCACGAGCGCCGGTCAGTATCTGGCCCACGCTCCGGCCCGCGCCATGACGGTGCTGGCCGCCCCGGAGACTGTGGACACGGAGTCCTGGCACTGGGTATCCCAGCACGCTGACCTGCCCACTCTCCTGGATCACATGGAGAAGGCCAACCTGATGAAAGTGTCCCTCAGCCGGGTGGCCTGGCGCCTGCGCGATCGAGAAGCGTATGACGCTATCCTGTCCCTCTTGCGCGAGCGCCACCTGTATGACCACACCATCTGGTCCTATGGAATGCACCACACCGACCTGTTGACCATCCAGGAGTATCTGCGCCACGCCAACTCCTTCGTGAATCAATGTGGCCCCTGGTTGGATTCGACCCTGCTGAAGATCGACCCGATCGAGCGGCTGGCATACGAACGCATGGAGTTCAGCCCACTGATCAACGCCCGTGCACACCTGACCGGCACGGAGCGTGAGATCCTCAACGGTGACTTTGCCCGCCAGTACCTGGCCTTGATGAACATCCTGAGCCACAAACCCCTTCTGGACGATGTGGACTGGATGAGTGTGACCTATCAGTTCTTGCTGCAAGACCGGGTTGAAGAAGCCCTCGCCAGCTTCAAGAAAGTAGACCCCTCTGGCCTGCCCATGAGTATCCAATACGACTACATGGACGCCTATCTGGACTTCTTCAGCTCAGACCACGACCGAGCCGGCGCCATCGCTGAGAAGTACGCTGACCACCCGGTCCCCCACTGGCGCAGTCGCTTCCTTCAGATTCAAGACCACCTCGCCGAGGCTGCGGGGGAGGCCGCTACGGATAACAGCAACGACACGGGCAACTCAGGCAACGATGCACTGGCCCGGGAAGAGCCCACGCTTGAACTGGAAGTTGAAGCAGGCCAGGTCACCTTGGAGCACCGCCACCTGGCTTCCTGTGAGCTGCGCTACTACGTCATGGACGTAGAGTTCCTCTTCTCCACCAGCCCCTTCGTGCAACAGGGTTCGGGTGCCTTCAGCTATGTCAAGGCCAACCGCCTCGACGCCATAGCCCTTCCGGATGACAACGGCTCACTGACCCTGGACCTGCCCGCGGAGCTACGCTCGTCCAACGTTCTGGTGGAAGCCCGAGCCGGGGCTCTGGTACGCCGCCAGGCCTACTACGCCAATACCCTGCGTGTGCAGGTGATTGAGAGCTACGGTCAGGTGAAGGTGACCGATTCCGGAACGGACCGTCCCCTGGCCAAGGCCTACGTCAAGGTCTACGTGCAGGACGGCGACAATGTGCGCTTCCACAAGGATGGCTACACCGACCTGCGCGGGCGCTTTGACTACGTCTCTGTCTCCGGCGCAAGTACGCGTGGCATCAAGCGCTACGCCCTCCTCGTCATTGACGAGGAGCACGGTGCGGTAATCCGAGAGGTGGCCCCCCCCGTGCAGTAGACGCGGCGTGGCGGGCCGGCCATCGGCTCCTACCCCAAACGGCTCAGACGGTTCGCGAGCTCTTGGAGGCTTGCAATGCTGTCGGCTCCTGAATGGTCTTGCGCCCCGGCCGCGAAGCCGGTGTAGAGAAGGGCCCCCAGCCCGGCGGCCCGGGCACCTTGGTAGTCGGCTTTTATGTCGTCCCCCACCATGACCGCCCGGTCGCTCTGGACCCCTAGCGCCTGCAGTGCAAGCTCGAAGATGCGGCCGTGCGGCTTCTCGACTCCCGCCTCTTCGCTCGTGATGATCGCCTCGAAGTAGGGAGCAAACCCCAGAGCTTCCACCTTCTTGAGCTGGGCAAGATTCGTGTGGTTGGAGACCAGGGCCAGACGGTGGGTCCCAGCGAGAAGGGACAGCTGTTCGTGCGCATGGGGAGCGGGCTCCATGCAACCCATGAATGCGCCCCAGTAGGCTTCGAACATGTGAACCGCCAGACCGGGGTGGGAACCACGATTCTCCGGGGCCATTGAGCGTTCAGCGATGCGCTTGAAGAACAACGACCTCTCGTGGGACGCGGCGCTCCCCTTGAGTTCCTCGGCCAGCTCAAGGCGCACGATGTCGTGCAACTCCTGGAAGCGGCCTTCCCCCAAGGAGCACTGGGTCGCAAGAACCTGCTCCGCGGCCAGCAGACCGGCCGCATTGCATGGCGCGTACTCGTAGAGGGTGTTGTCGAGGTCGAAGAGGACAGCCTCGCAGGGGATCGGAGCGCTCCCCATCAGCTCTGGCTCTCGACTCCGCCTGAGGTCTTCATCTCGGCCAACAGTCGACGGCGATAGTCCTCGCTGTCGAGGGCGTCCAGATCTGCACACTGGGCGTCACTCAGGAACTGTGGAGTCCCGACCGTGAGAGCGTGGTACTGGATGAAAGCCTGCTCCTCCATGGCCAAGGTGCGGAACAGGGCCTCCTTGACGGACTCCCCCACGCAGATCGTCCCGTGGTTTCGCAAGACCATGCCCTGACAATCGGGAGCCTCGAACCCAGCCTGAACCGCGGCAGCCAACTCGGGGGTCGTCACCGTGGTGTAGGGCACGTGGGGCACGTTGGCGCCAAGGTATACGTAGTAGTCGGCATACATGGGACGGAGGTCATGCCCCGCCGCGGTCAGAGCCACGGTCATCTTGGGATGGGCGTGCACTATGGCACGTACTTCCGGACGCACGCGGTAGAGCTGAAGGTGCATCAGGACCTCGGAAGAGGGTCGGTGCTCGCCCTCGAGAATCTCCCCGCTGGAGATGGAGATGCGTGGGTAATGCTGCGCTTGGGCATCGGCGAACGAGAACCCGCTGGGAGAGATCCACATGGAATCTCCCTCGCGGGCACTCACGTTCCCCCCGGCTCCGGTAACGAGGCCTGAGCTTACGAGCTCACGCGCAGCTTCTATCAGTTCTTCAAGGTGTTGTGTCATTGGCCGTGGTTCTCCAGGTAGCCCAGTTGCTCCAAACGGTGTCGGAAGGCCCCAAACAGGTCGTCGTAGGTCGGGCCACGCAGAGAGTCCGGATGAAAACTGCGTTCGATGACCAGCATACGCCCCATGGCATCCCACAGGCCATCGTGAATCGTGTTTGCGGCGGCCAGGATGGCGCTGCCGAAAGCCGATTCGTGGCATTGGGGACGATGCAGGGTGCGGCCGGTCACGTCCGCGCGGAGCTGCATCCAGATGTCGCTCGCACTTCCCCCACCCGTAGCGAAGACGTCCCCCGGCGCAGCTTGCCCGGTAACCCGATCGAGGGCTTCATAGGCCAGGCGCTCTACGAAGGCCACGCCCTGTAGTCGTGCGGCGAAGCCCGGGGCCGCCTGGTCTGCGGGCGCATCGCAGAAACCGAGTGCGGCGGGAGCCAGGAAAGGAAAACGCTCCCCCTTGCCCACCAGCGGATAGGCCAAGAACTCAGTGGGCAGCAACGGTTCGGCGGCGAAGTCGAGCTGAGCGAGGTCAGCCCCCGGATGATCCTCCCGGATCCACTCGCCGCCCACGTTACTGGCCGCGCCGGGCAGCCAGCGTTCGTGATGGAAGCCCTGGTCATCCGCATGGTCCGGAAGTCGATGGGAGTAGACCAGGCCAGAGGGGTCGACCGGCGGGTGATCCGCCAGGCGCTTGAAGACGAGGGTGGTCCCAAGGGTCGTGTTGTCGTCACCCACCCGCGCGGCACCCGATGCGAGGAAGGCCGCCGTGCCGTCCGTCGCACCGGCCACGACTTTCAGGCCGAGTGGAATCCGAAGCTCTCGGGCCACACGGTCGAGGACCTGTCCTCTGACCGTGCCCGGCTGCACGACTTCGGGCAGCTTGCGGGGGATGTCACTCCTGTCACTCAGCCAATCAGGCCAAGCCTGAGCCTGTAGATCGAACCCGGATTTGAGCGCGTTGCTGGCGTCGGTCCAACCCACGGTACCTGTCAACCGGGAGGCGATGTAGTCGGCTTGATGTGTGAAGAAGCGCGTCCGGTCAAAGCCTCCCGGCTCGTGCCGTTCTAGCCAGAGCATCTTGGCCAAGGACCAGGATGCGCTGACCGGAGCATCCGACGAGGCCTGCCCCGCCCACTCGCTCAGCTCGCGCGCCTCCGCATGGGCGCGACCATCGTTGTACATCAGGGCTGGGGTGCACGCAGTTCCGGACTCGTCCACGCCCAGGACTGTGCCCGAGGTGCCATCGATGGCGATCGCCTGCAGGGTCTCAGTCGCACCGCCCTGCTCCTCGAACTCGGCCACCACCCCCACCAGCGCACGCCGTGCGGCTTCCCACCAGAGTGTGGGGTCCTGTTCGTGTTCGACGTTCGTGGCGGTGCGTCGAATACCGTCTACCTGCCCGAACCCGACAGAATGCAGGGCAACGACCTCGCCCTCAGCTGAGACGATCACGGCCCGTGCCCCCCCGGTCCCCAGATCCAGCCCCATCACGCAGGGTCGGGTGTTGATTGAGGCTGACTGCGAAGGGTGATTCAAGGGTGCCTCGGTGAGCAGGGAGAGTCTCCCCCTGGAAGCGTGCGCTCGCCGGGGAGAGGATACTCCATGGGCGCCAGAACGGCGGAGGCTGCTGGCCTACCAGTAGTCGGGCAGGGAACCCTCGAAGGTCTCCGCGAGGATCTCCAGGATTGCCTTCCGATCTTGCTCGCCGACCTGGGGAGTATCCGGACCATCGAGCACCCCGTTCAGAACCAGCCACAATCTCAGCCAGATTGGCTCCAGCAGAGGCTCGGGCAGCGCCGCGAACACATCCGAGTGAATCAGGTAGCTCAAGGGATACCGGAACAGACGCTGTTTGAGGTCAAGATCCCGCAAGCTACGCCCGCTCTTGTCGCGACGCGCTGTAGCAAGAAAAGGAGGCACGAATGCCGAACCCTCCCCCACCGCATTGGGCAGCGGAGGTTCACCTACCAACAACAGTGCATCCACAACCTTCCTGGCGGCACCTTCCAGGCGCAGCCTGGTTGACCGTACCGGGGTTCCCGGCGGCAACTCCAGATCGCGGTTGAGGGCATCCTTGTAGTGCAGAGCCCGGCGCGCTTCATACCCGGCCCAGCAGAGCACCGTGTGCATGTGAGCCTGATGCTCCAAGACCAACAGAGCCACGATGTCGCTGGTCGGCACCGGATAGGGGCTCACTTCACACAGACCCGCAAGGGTGTCATGCCGGGTCGGCTCGGGCTGCAGGCGCTCCGTCTCGCCCAGGCGCCTGTTGCCCAAGTGGGCCATGTCACCGGTCTGACCCGTTACATACCAACCACCCCAACGTTCGGCATAGTCGGTGGAGTGGGTCACCATTCGTGACCCTGCGCGCAACAGGGGAAGCCCATCATCCTGTGTGTGCACCGAGCGCAGGAGGTTCGCGGGCAGTTTGGCGTTTGATGCCGGAGCATGGCACTGCAAGCACTTATCCACCTCACGTAGAATTCGGGGACCATCGGGGCCATCCTGAAGGGTGTAGAACACCAGACCCTCAAGCGGGTCCACAGCCGTCAGTTCCAGAACACTGGAGTTGGGGACGAACCCCACATAGACCTCATCGGAGAAGTAGAGGGCGCGTGGGCGAGAGGTCGTGATCAGGTCTGCCTGAAAACTGGTACGCGAAAAGACCGCCGTCTGTGTGGTCGGGGCCACCTCCAAGGCCTCCAGCAGACCAGGCAGGAAGGAGCCAGCCTCGTTACGCCGCAGGACAGACTCGCCCGCCTCCATTCGCGCAGCCAGCCGTGCCACGCAATCCTGGGTCGGGCGCGTACCGTAATTGAGAGGCTCTCTGGACCAGATGGGATCCTGCACGGTCACCAGGGCCAGAATCACGGTAGGGACAATAGACACAGCACCAGTCTAGGCCATCCCCCATGCATCAGAGGCATCCTAAGTGCGTAGGCTACACGACTAGCACTTGTACCCACCTCACTTACAATGTTGCCCCAAGGCGAGCTAGCCTACCAATACAGGTGCGCAGCGCCTTGCCCCATGGAAACCCACCCCATTTCCCCCGATCCCGAGGGCCGACGAGAAGCTCCCGAGCATGGGTCCCCGCTTCAGGATCAGCTGCTGGCAGCAACCAGGGACGTCCTCATAGCGATCGGTGGTGACGGCTACATCACACACGCCAATGCGGCTGCATCGGCGGTTTTTGGGCTACCCGTGAGCCAGGTCTGTGGCAAGAACATGCTCGAGATCGTGACCGCAGATGAGCGCAAGCGCTGCCGAAAGGCAATGGACAACTGGCTGGCAGGGAGCCAGCGAGACGCATTGGTCTTTGAGTGTCACCTGGCCCACGCCGACGGGTCGACGCGTAACGCCTTGTGGCGCCTAACCCCTGCAAGTGAATCCGCGAGTGGGGCCCAGTACGTGGCTTGTGCAAGAGACATCACAGCCCTGCGCGAGGCAGAGCGGCAAGCCAGCGAACGAGAAGTCCGAATGGTCTCCTTGGTGGCGGGGATGCTCGATGCCGTCATCACGATCGACCTGAACGGCATCATCCAGTTCGCCAGCGACTCGGCCGTGAACTTCTTTGGCTACACACCAGAAGAAATGGTGGGCGAGAACATCAAGATCATCATGCCCGAGCCCTATAGGTCAGAGCACGATGATTACCTCGAACGATACCGGGAGACCGGGGAATCCTGGATCTTGAATACGACGCGCGAGTTTCAGGCTGTGCGTAAGTCGGGCGCCCGTTTCTGGATTGAACTCTCGGTCTCACGCATTGACATGCCGGGGCAGGCCGAGCCACTCATCTGCGGAACGATTAGGGACTCCACAGCCCGCCGCCATGCCGAAGATGCCCTCAAGGACAGCGAGAACCGGCTAAGGGCTATCTTTGACCAGGAATTCCAGCTTGTGGGCCTGCTGGATCCCTCTGGACGTGTACTGGAAGTGAATCGCACGGCCGTGAAGAGGGCACGCACGTCCCGCCATGAGCTCCTGGGACTTCCCTTCTGGGAGACTCCCTGGTGGAACATGGACTCGAGCTTGCAGATACGCCTGAAGGGGTGGATTCGGCGAGCCGCGCGGGGTGAGTTTATCAGAGAGGAGACCACGCACGTCGATGAGGGTGGTAACGAACGCGTTGTGGACTTCTCACTCAAGCCGATCTTGAACGAGCAAGGCGACGTCATCCTCCTCCTACCCGAAGGTCGGGACATCACCGAGCTCAAGCGCGCTCAGACGCGAGAGACCCAGGTGTTGAAAGCGCTGGCTGCCATCGGTGAGTCGAGTTCGCTGCTGGCCCATGAGATCAAGAACCCCATCACCTCCATCAACTTGGCTCTGCGCTCCATGGTCAACAAGCTGGGAGTTGATGAGCGCTCTGTTCTCGAAGATCTGGTCACTCGCATGCAGCGCTTGGAGCACACCATGCGTCGCACCCTCTCATTCGCCAAACCACTCGAATTGGACGCCAAGTGTCACGATGTCCTTCCCCTGGTCCTGGAAGCTGTGGATTCCATGCAGCCGGATGCAGAGGGTCGTGGAGTAGATATCGAAGTCAAGGTGGACCAGGCGTGCCCGCCCGTGCGAGTGGACAGTGGGCTCATTGAAGAGGCCTTGTGCAACTTGGTGGCCAATGCCCTGCAGGCCGTGGACGAGGGAGGAGCGATTGAGCTCAGTGCACTTTCGCTGAGCTCCGACTGGGTCGAGGTCATCATTCAAGATGATGGCCCCGGCATCCCACAATCCCTCCTGCCCACCCTCTTCCGACCTTTTGTAACGACCAAGGAAGACGGCACAGGCCTGGGATTGGCCCTGGTCAAGAAGATCGCTGAGGAGCACGGCGGCCGGGTGGATGTCGAGACCCATGGGCCCCTCGGGGGAGCCTGCTTCCGCATCAAGCTGCCGATCCACAAGTAGCACGCAGCTCACCTGAATCCGCCACCGCCTCCGTGTCCGAGCCTTGTGCTGGTGCCATCCAGAGCCCCCAGGGGTGGCCTTTGTGCTTATTCCCCTAAGCCCTTGTGCCCATTCTCGCTCCAAAGAGTTCCTCGCCCCTCAAGCGCCCACTTCCATGGACTAACATGCGCCGATGAACACCGAACCGAAACGTATCCGTGTTTTCCTCCTCGATGATCAAGCCATGATGCGGGCTGGAATCCGCAGCCTCCTGACAAGCATGCCCGAGATCGAGATAGTCGGCGACAGCGGCGAGCCGCGTGCCGCCATGGAGCAGATTGGCCTTGAACGTCCCGACGTGGTCCTGCTCGACATCACGATGCCGGAACTCTCTGGGATCGATGCCATTCCCCAGATCCGCAAGCAGTCGCGGTCCACGAAGATCGTGATGCTCAGCCACCATGAAGGCCAGACCTTTGTGGATGAGTCGATCAAGGCCGGAGCCGATGGCTACCTGTCCAAGGATTCCGACCCTGAGGAAATGGGCCTGGCTATCCGATCGGTCTATGCGGGCAACGCCTATGTCTCACCCAAGGTCTCCGGCACGCTGCTCAACCAGATGCGCGGCGGCCCCCGGGGGACGGACAAGGATGGCACCGGCATCTCCAGTCTGACCCCTCGCGAACGAGAGGTCTTCCAACTACTGGCCGTCGGCAAGAGCAACAAGCAGGTTGCCTTCGACCTCGGGATGAGTCTCTCCACGGCCAAGAAACACCGGGAGAACTTGCAGCGTAAGCTGAACGTGCACTCCGCCGCCGAGCTGGCCCGCCTGGCCATTCGGGAAGGCCTGCTCAGTACCTGAGCCGCCTCAGGGTCAGCCGTTCTCTGACTCGTCCTGGACGTCGGAAGACGGCTGCTCTGAGGAGACCGTTAGGCCAGTACTCCCGGCGCACGGTTCGTCCTCGTCGGAGGCCTCCTCCGATTGAACGCGACCATACCGAGACCAGTACCAGTACGTCGTCCCGCCTATCAAGGCCCACGGCACAAACAAGAGCACCAGGGTCGCCTGCTGGATACCACGGGCAACGCCCGCGGTCTCAGGGCTATCGCCCAGCCGTGGTCAGCAGCTCTGGGCCAGGGCCGGCGTTCCGAGGAGGAGCAGCGTCAGGCCCAAGAACAAGTAGATGTAGCGAGGGCTCACATCGCCCTTCCGTCGGGGACCAGGAGGACCACCAGCACTGCGGTCGTGACAAGGATGCCCACCCCCACGCTATAGATGAGGCTCTTCTTCTCGAAAGCCAGATGCATGAAGAACAGGGCGATGATCAGCGCCTTGACCATCATGCCAATGGCCAGCACAGGCTTACTGCCTATGAAAACCATGGCCAGCGTTATCAGGAGCAGGCAGAACCAGGCCAGCCAGTAGGACTTGTAGGTTGTCGTAGAAGTATCAGACACGGCTAGGACCTTAGAGGAGGTAGAAGCAACCGAAGATGAAGACCCAGACCAGGTCAACGAAGTGCCAGTAGAGCCCGGCAAGCTCAACCTTTCCCGCGTCGATTCGCACCGGGGTCGTGTGTAGGAAAGTGATGAGCAGGATGATGACGCCGATCAGAACGTGCGTTCCGTGAAAACCCGTCATCATGAAAAAGTAGGCGGAGAAGGCCGGAGCCCCCCATGGGTTGCCCGTGAGACGAGCACCATCTCCAATGAAGTGACTCCACTCTATGGCCTGCATGCCGAGGAAGGCCAATCCGATCAGAGTCGTCAGGAGCAGATACTTCCTGGCCGCCTTGTGGTCCTTATCCGTCGCCGCCTTGACGGCACAGGCCATGGTCGCCGAGCTGGTAATGAGGGTGAAGGTCATCAGCGTGATGAAGTTCATGCTGAAGACGCTCGCCTGGTCAGGCCAACCCACGTCACTGGCCAGGCGAGTAAACATGTAGCTCGCCAGATACCCTGAAAAGAGCAGGGCATCCGTGATGATGAACATCCACATCATCGCCTTTTGCCAGCTCACGTTGAAGGAAGATTGCTCGAGGTCCAGCGGAGCACTGGCATCGGCATGAGTCATCGAAGTCTCCATGGGTCAGTTCGCGAGGAGAAGAAGGGTGTAGAGCCAGGTCAGCCCCATGAAATGCCAGTAGCCCGCGACCCAACGAATCTCGCTGCGCCGGGTGGCGGTGTAGATCAAGGCCAGCAGCCCACCGAAGAGGTGCACGCCGTGCACGGCGGAGAGCATGAAGTAGAAGGAGCCGTGGGGCGTGGAGGGCAGGTAGACACCTGCAGCGGAGAGCTCACGCCAAGACAGAAGCTGTGTCCCCAGAAAGAGCACTCCCAAGAGAATGCTCGCCCAGAGAAGGCCACGATCCTGACGCCGCCTAGAACGCTCCAGCAGGGTGCTGCTGACCACCAGAGCTCCGGTGCCGATCCAACCCCAGGCCGGGATGGTGATCGGCACCCAATCCGGAGACGGCCGCCGGATGAAATAGGCAGCAGTGAAGCCCGCGAACAGCATGGCCACTACGCCCAGGAAGGTGATGCACATGACGTCTCCCGCCCGAGGGCGTAGATCGCCAGCTTGAGGTTGGAGCCCGATGGCGCTCGTACTCATGCAACGACTCCTTGGGGCTTGTAGTCACTGTCCTCTTCCGCCGCCGGGTCATAGTCGTAGGGATGACGATCGACAACCGGTAGTGCTCCAGGCCAGTTCCCGTGGGGAGCCGGAGAGGGAGCCGTCCACTCCAGGGTCGTGGCGTTCCAGGGATTCGCCCCCACCTTGACCCCCTTGAACATGCTGTAGAAGAAGTTCCAGAAGAAGATGGCCTGGGCCGCGAAGGCGGCATAGGTCAAGATCGTGATCACCAGCGCCAGCTCCCTTCCAGGCGCTTGGAACTCATAGATTGAGTGGTCGTAGTAGCGACGAAGGAGTCCGCTCATCCCCTGCAAGTGCATCAGGAAGAACAAGGCCACCATGGGCACGTAGGTAAGCCAGAAATGAAGCTTGCCCAGGCCCGCGTTCATCACGCGGCCGAACATCTTCGGGAACCAGTGGTAGAGGGCACCAAAGGTCGAGAGCACGGTGACCACGCCGATCATCAGGTGGAAGTGCCCCACAACGAAGAAGCTGTCGTGGAAGTAGATGTCGGATATGGAGGTCGCCAGGAACAAGCCTCCGAACCCTCCCAGGCCGATCACGGCCACTGTGCCCAAGGCCCAGTACATGGGCACCTCCATCCGAATGCGACTGCGCCAGACACTCGCCACCAGGTTCATGCCCAACACCGCAAAGGGTGCTGTGATAAGTACCGTCGCAATGGAGAAGTACTCCCCTACGTAGGGGTTCATTCCCGTGACGTACATGTGGTGGCCCCAGACGATCATGCTCAGGAAGCCGACTACCCAAAGGGCGTACACGGAGGTCTTGTAGCCGAACACGGGGCGGCGGGCGAAGCTCGCAATCAGGTCAAAGGTGATCCCGATGCCCGGTAGAACAAGGACATACACCTCGGGATGGCCCAAGAACCAGAACAGGTGCTGGAAGAGGAGCGGCGTTCCGCCCTCATGGGCCAGGACCTCGTTGTTGAAGACCAACCCCGAAGGCAGGAAGAAGCTCGTCCCCCCATGGCGATCGAGCAACAGCATGATCGCGGCTGCTGTCAGGGGCGGGAAGGAAAGCACGCCCAGAACCGCGGACATGAAATAGGTCCAAACCGTCAGAGGCATGCGCATCAACGACATCCCCTTGGCGCGGCAGTTCAGCACCGTGGCGATGTAGTTCAAGCCGCCCATGGTGAACGAGGCGATGAACAAGGCCATGGCAAGCAGCCAGAGCGTCTGTCCCAGCCCTGAGCCGGGTACGGCCTCGGGCAAGGCCGAGAGCGGTGGGTAGGCCGTCCAGCCCGCGGCGGCAGCGCCGCCCTCCACGACGAACGAGACCAGCACCAGAAAGCAGGCCGGAACCACTGTCCAGTAGGACAGCATGTTCAGGAACGGGTATGCCATGTCCCTGGCACCCAGCATGAGGGGGACCAGGAAGTTGCCGAGTCCACTGACCAGCGCCAGGGACACAACGAAGAAGACCATGATGGTCCCGTGCATGGTGACCAGGCTGAGGTAGTTCTCCGGAGTCACCATGGCCTTCTCAGGCCAGGTGATCTGCGTGCGGATCATGACAGCCAGCCAACCGCCGACAATGGCCATGAACAGGGCGGTGAGGATGTACTGCAGCCCGATCACCTTGTGATCCTGGCTGAAGATGTACTTCTTGACGAAGCTCGTGGGAGCGGAGTGATCTTCTACAGCCATGGTTCTTGCTCACTAAGCCAGTTCTTGAGGCTCTCCTCGCTTTCGACGATGACGCTCCCCTGCATGCGGTAGTGACCAAGGCCACACAGCTCAGCGCAGGCGAGCTCAAAAATCCCCACCTCCTCGGGAGTGAACTGCGTGTAGGCCGTATAGCCCGGGAGGGTGTCCTGCTTGACGCGGAACAGAGGCACGGTGAATGAGTGGATCACGTCCAGCGCGCGCAAGCGCACGACCGTCATCCGATCTACGGGAATGTGAACTTTGCCGCGCACGACGATGTCGTCCTGGGCGGCAGGATCACTCTTGACGAGCCCGAGAGGATTGCGAGTCTCGTGGACCTTGGCGTGATCCACTTCGCCGAAGACTCCGTCCGGACCGGGGTAACGCACAAGCCACTCGAACTGCTTGCCCACGACCTCTACCTCATAGGCATCGTCTGGCGCCTCTCCGTAGACCTCCGCGAAGACGGGCAACCCCATGACCAGCACACCGACCTCCGAGATTGCGCACATGACCAGCACGGGAACGATGGCCCAGATGGCCTGGGTCCTGTTGCTCACGATGGCACCGGACTGTGCCTCGCCGCGGCCATACTTCATGACGAAGTACCCGAGGACGATGCAGCCCAAGAAGAACAGGGCACCGGTAGTTCCCAGGAGGTATCGGATCACCCCGTCAATGCCGTGCCCGTGGGCACTCTTGACCTCGGGAAGCCAACCGACTCCAAAACCGCCAACGACGACGATTCCGAGCAGGAAGAAGACGATCCCGAAGCCGGGAGATCTGGGGTGCGAGGTGGTCTCGCTCATGGTTTCTACTCCTCCGAGAAGGAAAATTCGATGGTCTGAGCACCCGCTGCGGTGATCGTGATGTCCTGCTTCTGCAAGCCGAAGATCTCGTGGCGTGCAGCGATCTGATAGTCACCCGGAGGCAGTTGGCCCAGGTCAAACGACCCGTCCACGGCGGACACGGCGAAGAAGGGGTTCTCCACAACGCCGACGAACGTGCTCATCCAACCGTGGATATCGCACTTGAGGGGCACGAGAACCTCGGAACGGTTGAAGACCTTGGTCATGACAGCCGCTCCAGGAGCCTGGGTCTGATTGAAGCCGGGGTTCTTCTTCGCGTACCCATGGACGTTGTGCGACACAGGGTCTCCATTGCCGATCTCCAGGGGTTGTCCAACGCGGACACCGAGAACGTGGGGCACGTAGGTGCAGCCCTCCTGAGTCACTTGAACCGCCTCGGTGGGCGTGGCGAACTTCCAACCCTCCAGTCCCTTGCGCACATAGACAAACACGTTGGCCAGCTCTCCACCGGCGCCGACGAGGGCGGACTCATCCAGCAGTTTCTCTGCGTGCAGGCCTTCGCACTTGGGGTCGCTACCCATGTCCAGGGAGCGACGCTTGGGTGCGTCTCCAGTGAAGATCGTCCGGCCTGTTACAGAGACGGTACCCGCTGCGGGATCCCAGTCTTTAACTGCGGAAGGAGCACTGGTCGATGCCCCGCCACCAGAAGTGTCGGTGGATGCGGGAGCCGGCGCATCAGAATTGCTGGGAGCGGGCGGTGTTGCCTCTCCCCCCCCACAGGCAGCAAGGGCAAAGGCAAGGAGAGGGGAACAGGTAAGCAGACGAGGCATAATGGAACTCTCCGACTGAGGAATAGGCTATCGGGGCTTGTTCGGGGGCCTGCTGAAAACCGCTCCGATGGGTCTCGTTGAGATCGGAATGCGGCTTCTGGGCCGAGTGGCGTACACTCTTACTTCAAGGGCGACGAATCGTATGGGCCTCAAGGCTTAGATCGAATGCTCATGGTGCGTAGGGGCGTCCGTCGAACGACAGGCTGCTTCCCGACCGTGCGGACCCGTGGGTGCGGGTGGGAGTATCGGCAGAGCCGGATTCCCAATTCGCCGTCTCTCCCGATACGACCTTCTCCCTCCGACCACCGGAGTCTCACTGCCGGGAAGGTGGCGGGGACCACAGCGGCCCCCCTGGCCAACCTGGATCCGGCCCCCCTCACGGGCTCCCCTACCCCAGTCTGGTGCAGGACTGGCCCGTGCGGGTCCCATGCGGGAAGGCCTACTGATAGACTGTCGCACCCAAAACCGACCCCTGAGGCGCACCTGAGTGCGCTCCCCGCCATAAGGCGATCCACTCAATGAGCGAAAAACCGCGCTTTCCCGGCATTCGAGTCACCACGAACGGCAACCAGTTGGTGGCCTACCACACCGAGGCCCGCCTCTCCGATGCGGGGGTGTTCTACCCCATCACACCCTCGACGGAGATGGGTGAGATGTACCAGCTCTCCGTAGCCGAAGGGAAACTGAACGTCTTTGGACGACACCGGATTGCCATCGAAGCCGAGGGCGAACACGCGGCCCAGGGGGGGGCCATCGCCTGTGCCGTCACCGGCAAGCGGGTGGTGAATTTCACGTCGGGGCAGGGCCTCGTCTACGGCCTTGAGCAGTACTACCACGCCCCGGGCAAGCTGGCGACGATGGTCGTCGAGGTTGCGGCCCGCGCCCTCACCAAGCACGCACTGAACGTGCACTGCGGACATGATGACGTGTACGCCGCCCTCGATTCGGGCTGGACGATCCTCTTCGGCAAGAACTCCCAGCAAGCGGCCGATCAGGCCCTGATCCTGCGCAAGGTGAATGAGCTCGCCTTGGGACCGGGCATCAATTCACAGGATGGCTTTCTCACCTCGCACCTCGAGCGCACCTTCTTCAAGCATGAAGCCGAGCTGATTCGCGAGTACCTGGGCGCGCCGGACGACGTCATTGAATGTCCCACCGATGCCCAGATCGAACTCTTCGGTCCGACCCGCCGCCGGGTGCCGGAGATGATCGACCTCAAGAACCCCATGCTGCTTGGCCCGGTCCAGAACCAGGAGCACTACATGAACGGCGTCATTGCGCGCCGGGACAAGTTCTCCGAACACATCCTGGGGTTCTTGGAAGGAGCCTACGCAGAATTCGCGGAGTTGACGGGCCGTCACTACGGCATGCTGTCCTCCTATCGGTGTGACGATGCAGAGGTTGTGTTCTTCTCCATGGGTTCGGCGGCCGAGAACATCGAGGCCGCCGTAGATCTCCTGCGCTCCGAAGGGGAGAAAGTCGGCTCGATCCATCTGAACGTCCTGCGACCCTTCCCCGAGGCCGCCATCGTGGAAGCCTTGGCCGGAATGCGCTCCGTGATCGTGCTCGAGCGCACGGACGAGTGCCTGTCGGGAGACAACCCCCTGACACGGGACGTGCGCTCCGCCCTGTCCCGAGCCAGCGAGGGCAGCCTGACGATTGCCGGCCAACCCCTCCCAAGCCTGCCCGCCGAGGAGCGGCCACGGATCTTCAGCGGCTCCTACGGTCTGGGCTCCCGGGACTTCCGCCCCGAAGCGATTCTGGGCGCCTACGAGTTCGCCACGGGCAAGACCGCCCGTCAGGACGGCGCCCAGGCCAGCGACGGCACGAGCTATTTTGTCCTGGGAGTGGATCACCCGCGCCAGGTCATCTCCGCACGCACGCCCTCCCTCCTGCCTGATGGCTCCATTGCCGTCCGACTGCACTCCATCGGCGGCTGGGGCATGATCACCACGGGCAAGAACCTGGGCGAGATCATTGGCGCATTCGGCGACGACCTCGCCAAAGAGAACGCGGAGACGGACGCCTTCGGCCGGCCGGCTGAGGTGCTGCACGTGAGCGCCAACCCCAAGTACGGCTCCGAGAAAAAGGGTGCACCCACCGCCTACTTCCTGGTCGCAGCCCCCGAACGCATCCGAGTGAACTGCGATCTGCGCCACGTGAACGTGGTCCTGTGCTGCGACCCCAAGGCCTTCACCCACTCCAATCCCCTGGAAGGCATGGCCGAGGGCGGGACCTTTGTCTGGGAATCCGCAGAATCCCCGGAGACGACCTGGGAGCGAATCCCGACCCGCCACCGACAGGAGATCCACGACAAGAAGCTACGCATCGTCACCCTGCCCGGGTTCGACATCGCACGTGAGGCTACCGACCGACCGGACCTGCAGCTGCGTATGCAGGGCAATGCCTTCCTCGGAGCGTTCTTCCGCGTGTCCAGTTTCCTGCAGGACAACGACGTCTCGGAAGACCGCTTCCGCGAGGTGGTCGAGGCGCAGTATGTCAAGAAATTCGGGCGCTTCGGAGAGGCCGTCGTGGCCTCCAACATGACCGTCATGACCATGGGCTTCGAGCGCGCGATGGAGGTCCCCCATGGGGCCGTCGACGCCCCGGACCGCTCCAGCATGCGCGTGGAGGCCCTGCTCTCCTGCGGCACCTGCGACCTACCGAGAACCCCGTCGGCGGCGCAGGAGAAGCGCGCTCCCGTAGCCAGCACCTGCACGTTCGACGCGGAGTTCCGTGCAGGGCTGGGTTATGACCAGCCCGCCTCCACCCTGGCTTCGGTGGGCGTGATGGCCGCGGGCACCGGCTCCACGGCGAGCAAGTACGTGGCGCGGCGCGAGACGCCCCTGTGGATCGCAGAGAACTGCACGCAGTGCATGGAGTGCATCGTAGCCTGTCCCGACACGGCCTTGCCCAACACGGCCCAGGAGATCTCGACAGTGTTCCGCGCAGCGGCGCGGGGCTTCGTCTCGGATTCAGAGTCCAAGGACCTGCTGGTGGCCGAGCTACCTGGCATGGAAGATCGCGTGCGCACCCGCATGCTGGCCGGGGTCAAGGAGAAGGCACCAGAGCCCTTCAAGGACCTGGTTGAAGAGGAGGTTGGTGCCCTCACCCAGGTGGATGAAGCGACCCGTGAGTCATTCCTCGAGGTCTTCCGTCGCATCCCCTTCGCCTATGGCATGACCCCCGCGGTGTTCAACTCCAAGGAGCGCAAGGACGCCGGATCGGGCGGCCTGTTCGCCATCTTTGTTTCCGACCTGTGCAAGGGTTGTGGCGAGTGCGTGGAAGAGTGCGGCGAGAAGAACGCCTTGGTCATGGCGAACGAGACCGAGGACCTGAACGCCGACCATGTCTCGGGCACGAACTTCATGGACTACCTGCCGGATACGCCCTCGTCCTTCCTGGGAAGGTATGACGAAGAGGACCCCGAGCAGTCCCACGCCCTGGCCCTCAAGAACCACCTGATGGTGCGCAGCAACTACGAGGCCCTGGTCAGCGGCGACGGTGCCTGCGCGGGCTGCGGTGAGAAGAGTGCCTTGCGTGCCCTGGCGTCCGTGACCGAGGCCTACATGCGGCCCCTGTATCACCGCAAGGCCGAACGCCTGATGGAGAAGGCGGACCAGCTTGAAGCGGCTGGCCTCGCAGCCCTGGAAGGCATGGAGGCCAGCGCCCGAACCAACCTTGTGCGCGTCGTGGCCCAGGTCGTGATGGGGTGCGGTGGTGAAGACGATGAAGATACAGCCGCACGATTGGAGGGTGCCGACGGCGTCACGGAGGGCGAGATTCTCGCCGCCCTGTGTGCCGTTATGCGTCAAGAGGCCTTCAACCACCGCGAGCTGCAAGCTGTCGACGGCTACCTGCCCAACGGCATGAACGTCATGGCCATGGGTGCCCATACAGGTTGCAACACCGTCTTCGGCTCCACGCCTCCCAACAACCCCCACCCCTACCCCTGGATGAACTCCCTCTTCCAGGATGGCGTGACCGTGGCTTGGCTCTTTGGCGAGAGCTTCATTGCCGATCATGCAGCCCGATCTGTGGTGCCCGAGCGCGTGGCGGACGTTCTCCTGGGTGAAGAAACCACACCGGACGATAGCTGGGTATTCGACATGACCCACATGACCGACCACCTGATGACCGAGCGCGAGATCCGCGAGCTGCCCAAGGCCTGGGCCGTGGGCGGCGACGGGGGCATGGGCGACATCGGCTTCCAGAACGTGTCGAAGGTCGTGCTGCAGAACCGGCCCAACGTGAAGATCATGCTGCTCGACACGCAGGTCTACTCCAACACGGGCGGGCAGAACTCCGACTCCACCCCCATGCCCGGCGGGGGCGACATGAACTCCTTGGGCGAGGCTTCCCAGGGCAAGTTCACCGAGAAGAAGAACGTGGCAGAGATCTTCACGAGCGGTCACGGTTCGCCCTATGTGGCCCAGGTCTCCCTGGCCAACGCAGGCAACCTGTTCAAGTCCCTGCTCGACGGGCTCGCCTACCGGGGCACGGCCTTCTTCCAGTGCTACACCGCCTGCCAGCCTGAGCACGGGGTCGCTGACGACGTATCCTCTCTGCAGGCCCGCCTGGTGCGCGACTCTCGCTGTATGCCCGAGTTCGCGTTCAACCCACAGCTGGGCGAGATGAGCCAGGATGCGTTCTCATTGAAGGGCAACCCCAACCCGAAGGAGGACTGGGCCAAGGTCAAGTCCAAGGTACTCGGAGGCAAGGTCACCTTCACCATCGCCCACTGGGCGGCCACCGAGGCGCGCTTCCGTCGTCACTTCAAGCCAGCAGCCAAGGCTGCGACCACGATTCCCCTCGAGGACCTGCTACTGCGCATCACCCAAGACGATGTGGTGGCCCGCAAGGTCTTGGATCCCACGCACCACGCCTACGTGCCTGACTTCCAGGCGCTGATCGTAGTGGATCGGGAGGGCAAGAAGGCCGAGCTCGTGTGCTCGCGACAAATGGTCCTGTTCTGCGTGGAGCGCCGGAAGTCCTGGCGCATGATTCAGAGCCGGGCGGGTATCGAGAACGCCGACTACGTGGTTCAGCGCGAGGTCCTGGCCAAACTCCACGCAGGGACCATCAGCCGGGAGTCCTTCCTGAGCAACACGCGCGCGGTCTTTGACGGCGAGGGCGATGCCGATGAGGACGGCGAGGCATCACCTGCGGACAACTCCTCGCCTGCATCTGGGGTCTCCTCGGCGAAGTAGGCTGAGGGTGCTCAAGTGGGCGGAAGGTGTGCCGCACTCGTCCCGCGCTCATAGCTGTAGGGTGGACGCACCAACCAGGGTCGCTGGCCCCGCTCGTGCGGGAGCAACCACAGCACGAGCAGGATGCTTGTCAGGGCCCGCATGAGGTAGGGAGCCCACCCGGGGAGCCATTGGGTCAGATCCACCAGCATCCCATCGGGCGCCGTAGGGGAGAAACCTACGAGGAACGGCAGTCGGTACCAGTAGTAGACGACCACGGCAACCGTGGCGAACAGACGTCCTAGGGCCTTTCCCTCGTTGGGCAGCAAGCGGTAACGCAGCAGGTTGTAGAGCAGGACTGAGAGCAGGAAGCCAAGCAAGGGCAATCCAAAGGCCTCCAAGGTGTGGTCCAAGCGGCTGTACTCCGGTCTGAAGTTGGGAACTTGAAACCAGGCCCAGATGAACCCCGGGAAGCCGGCGGTGAGGAACTCCAGGGGTCCCATTCCGCCGTGGTCTCCGACAGCCCGAGCGCGCTCGGGATCGGAGTCGTTGCAGATCTGTGTGCAATTCACACAGGACGAACAGCGCGGGTTCTGAAACTCAACCAAGGGGCGCCGACCGTAGAGCAACTCCACGGGTTGCACAGGACAAAGGCTCGAGCACCAACCGCTCTTCCAGTCAAACACGCAACCCATGCTGAAGGCCACCGCAGCGGCCATCACGAGCAAGCCCGCCGTAGCCGGCCCACTGACGTCCAAGATCACATGGCGCAGTGGAACGATCAGGAGCAGGGCCGCCACGGCGCCCCAGCGCAGAGCCTGATTGGTTCTCGACGACATGCGACGTTGCACGGAGAACCCCAACTTGCGAGGCAGAAGGGCAAAGGTGGCCAGAGGACAGATGTTGCGCCATAGACCGGGAAAGAAGACGAAGAGCAGGGGAGCAACCGGAATGAGTACGTTCCAGACCGCGTGCAACCCCAAGGTCGGCAACCAGAGCAGACCGGCGAAGATCGCAAGGCCCAAGACCAGCAGAGCAGCTTGCACCCAGGACCAAGCGGGCGAAGGAACCGACGGGGTGTTCTCCTCACCGATCTCACCGGGAGTCAACGAAGGGTGTTCCCTTTGGGTGTCAGTCAACATGCTCACCCACCTCATCATCCGAGGACCTCGGTACTGGGGTGGCGTACTCCACGCAAAAAACGTGGGCGACTGAGGACGGAACCAATAAGTGCATCGTTCTTGTCATGAAAGGAGGGTAGCAGCGAGAACTGGGGATAGGAGTTCCCCTACACCAACCCCATAACATCTCCGAAGTTCCGCACCACATTCGTTCGCCCGTAATTCCACCCCGACTACGCAGACGTCCGAAGAGAGGCGGGCCCTACTCAGGAAGGGTGCGCGTTCTGATCCACACGAGAAGAGCATCGAGAGCCTCGATGGCAAAGGTCTCTTCTATCTCTCCGTACTCTGTGATCAGCCCGGTCTCGCAGTGCTGAAAGAGATGGTTCAACCCGGGAAAAGCGCGCGTGGTGACGTCAGGGTTCTCGGCTACCTGGAGAGCGGCGGCGATGGCATCGAGGTTGGCCTTGAAGGGCACCTGTAGATCCAACTCACCGTTCAGGGCCAAGACGGAGCAGCCCACCTTGCGCAGGACCACCGCGGGATCGTGGCGGATGAAGGCCACCAGCCAGGCGTTCGTGAGTTGGGCGAGGGCTGTCTCAAGGCCTTGCGCCTGCTCCTCGGCGCTCGCCTGCTTGAACTCCTCATCACTCTGGATGGCCACGGTCAAACGCTCTTTCAACCCCTCGGGTGAGAGACCCGAATCAAGCACGATCGAGAACAGCCGCCTCTGGGTAGCGCAGGCCGCACTGATGGCCTCTTCGTCGCTACCCGAGGCACGCATGATGGCTGCATTCTGCATCACGAGCAGCTCGTCGCCCCGCACACCGGTCCCTGCCAACAACACTATGAACGCAACGTCGTCGCGGTCCCGGGCAACAATTGGTGCGATGATGCCGCCTTCGCTGTGCCCGATCAGTCCGATCTTGTGGGGTGCGATACGGTCGTGGCGCTGGAGAAAATCCATTCCCGCCCCCACGTCGCCTGCAAAGTCGAAAGAGGTTGCCCCTCCAGGGTTATTGCCCAGTGACGAGCCACCCATACCTCGGTCATCAACACGCAGGACGGCAATGCCCCCACGGGTCAGGTGGTCGGCGATCACCCAAAAAGGCTTGTGCCCGAAGATCTCCTCGTTGCGATCCTGCCCCCCCGAGCCCGTGATCAGGATGGCTGCAGGGAAAGGGCCTGTCCCTTTGGGAAGGGTCAGCGTCCCGGCCAGGGTGACACCGGCGGCAGCATTCTTGTAGACAACCTCTTCACTGAGGTAGGGAAAGGGAGGCTGCGGCTCCTGGGGACGCTTGCGTTGTGTGGGCTGGCTGACTCGTTCAAGTGCAATATCGAATGACTGCCCCGCTTGCGTGAAGCTACCGACCAGCGAGGTAGCATCGTCGTCCAGGGCGACCTTGAATGTCGTGGAAATGGTCGCCAGGTGCAGCAGGACCAACCGCTCCCCCCCGTAGTCCACACGCCCGATGGGGATCTCAGCGGGCGACTGATCCGGGCTCACCATGTAGCCCGTTAGGGCTCCCCCCGGGCCGGCTTTCAGCCCCACGACCAGGCGTAGCTCTACCGCCCCGACCGCGAGGACACCTTCCCAGGTCCCGAGAAGCTGGCGAGCCAGGGTATCGGGCATCGCCGGCGGCGTCGGCTGGCGCTCGCAGTGCATGGGAATCTCGGCACCACGCTGCTTCCACACACCTTCCAACTTCGAGTCCGAGAGGGTGGCTTCTATGCTGGCGCCGGCGAGATCGGAGCGAACCTTGAGGGTCTTGCCATCCCAATCCACCTCGTCCCAGAGAAGCCCAAAGGAAAACTGGGCGGGCGTATCCATCGACCCACGCCAAGCGCCCTGCTCGTCGGCATGGAAATGCAACACGATCTCGAGCGATCTCCCGGGGGCGGCTATCTCACCCTTCCAGACGCCGGCCAGTCCGGGCTCGGCATCCTGGGCTGAGACCGGGATTAGCAGGAACAGAGGCACCAGAAACTGCAGGGATAGCTTTTGCATGCCTGAAGTCTCGGTGCGTTGCGCCAGATTGTCGAGCAATTCCTTCTACGTATTGGGCCCCCCTCCCCCCATTCATAGAGACTGGAGTATCCTCAGCGCGTGAAGAATCCCCTATGCCCCTGTGCTCTCATCCTGCTTGCCACAGCTGCATGCTCAGAGGCCCCCATGGAGCCTCGATCGTTGGACCTGTTGAACTTCCGCGTCCTTGAAGGGCGTGTGGTCGGTGGTGGACAAGTAGACGTGGAGCAGTTCCCGGCCATGGCTGAGGATGGGTACTCCCTGGTGGTCAATCTGCGCAGCGAAGCCGAGCCATTCCCTGAGAACGAAGGGGAGCTGGCCCAGGCGGCAGGCATGCACTATCTGCACATTCCCCTGGGTGGGGATGATCTGGTGGGAGCCCATGCAAACCAATTGGCAGCGGTTCTCGATGCCCATGGTGACGGGAACGTCCTGATCCACTGCGGAAGCGGTAACCGTGTCGGCGCTCTCTGGGGCCTGCACGTGGCGCTGCGCGATGGACTGAGTAGCGACCAAGGTGTCCAGACCGCCCGTGACGCCGGCATGCAAAGCGAGGACCTCGCAGACTGTGTCCACGAGGCCCTCAGCAAGTAAATGGTTCGTTCGCTCTGGCGCCTCACACGCCAGATGAACCTTCTCAGGCGCTCAGCAAGATCCTCACCTGCTCCGGATCGATGATGGACCGCAGCCGCACCATGACGTTGGAGTGGATCTGGCACACACGGCTCTCTGTCAGCTGCAGGATCTCTCCGATCTCCCGCATGGTCTGCCCGGCCTTGTAGTACTGCAGGATGATGAAGCGTTCCCGCTCGGTCAGAGAGCGCGTGATGAAGCTCAGCACGTCGGCCTCGTTCAGCACTTCCCTGGGCTCGATGGCCTTCTCGTTCTGGAGAGTGTGCGCCATCTGCTCGCCACTCCCGTCCTGACCAGACCACTTGCCGGAGAGGGACACCATGCGGGCCGCCGCGGAACGGGCAAGGCGTCGGCGCAGCTCGGCCTCATCGCAATCCAGGCGGGTGGCCAACTCTCCCTCAGTAGGTTCGCGTCCATATTCTTCACCCAGGTCCTTGAGGGCCCTGTCGATCTTGCTCGCCTGGAGCCGCACCTGACGGGGCACCCAATCCTCTGACCGCAGCTGGTCCAGGATGGATCCACGGATGCGAGTCGAGCAGTAGCTCTTGAAGCGCACTCCGCGGTCGGGGTCGAAGCGGCCGATGGCGTCCATCAGCCCGAATACGCCTGAGCTGACCAGGTCATCGAGTTCCACAGAGCTCGGCATGGTCCGCAGAAGCTTCAGGGCGATGACGCGTACGAGGGGCAGGTACTTCTCCATCAGCGCGTTGCGCACCTGGGTCTTGCCCTCCTCGTCCTGGCGCTCCCGTGCATCCAGATACAGGTTCCACAGGTTGTCGGTATCCAGGGCAACCAGCTCGGATGCGGAAAGTGAGGTACACCCCTTACCTGCCAAGGGGTGTACCTCTTTCTCTCCCTCTGAAACTCCCCGGTCTTCCGAGCGGCTGGAACAAGAGTTCGCCTCCATGGGTGCTGAGCACTCAAACCTAGCCCCCTCAGGCTCGGTCGGGCTTGCCTCTCGGCCACTGGCGCCGTCGAGATTCTCCGGAGAGCCAAGGTCGGCTTCGATATTGCTATCTCTCTCCGACCTGTGGTTTTCGTCAGTGATCATCATGTTCTCTTTATCGCCCTTCCCCGCGACGCGAACAAGTTGTGGCGCACAAGCGCCGACTTGGAAGAACCTACCCCTGAAATCCAAATCGGAGGGAACCCTCAGTTCGACACGGCTTGATCAGAATCGTCGCCTGGGAATGGCCCCACTCCCTCAACGGGATCCGTGATCCGTTGAGTCTCCCACGCACGCAGATCTTCGCTCGGAAGGGCTCGAGAATAGTGGTAGCCCTGCACGCCCTGGCAGCCGATTGCCTGCAGTATCTTGGCCGTCTCAGCATCCTCGACGCCTTCGGCAAGAGAGTACAGGCCCAGGCCGCGAGCCAGCTCGACCATCGCCTTGACGATGACACGCGCATCCGCGTCGTCCTTCAACTTGGAGATGAACGAGCGGTCAATCTTGAGCTCCTCGAAAGGCAACTCATACAGGTGCTGCATTGAGCTGAAGCCCGTCCCGAAGTCGTCAATGGAGAGGTGGAACCCCTTGAGCCGGAAGCGCACCATGATGTCGATGTAGCGCACGGGATCTCGCATGGCCTCGCTCTCGGTGATCTCCAGGATCACACGATCGGGTTCGATGCCTGCTGCACGGGTCCATTCCTCCAGATGGTCCGGGTACTCCAGATCATCAAAGAGGACCGGTGAGTAGTTCACGCACAGACTTGCATCACCCCACCAGGGCTCGATGGAGGCGAGCGATTTCTGAACAACCACGCGGGTCAGCTCCCCCATCAGGCCCGCCTCGATGGCCAAGGGAATGAAGGTACTGGGAGGTACGTCGCCCAATTGTGAGCTTCTCCAGCGCGCCAAGGCCTCGTAGCCCGTGGTTTTGCCCGTCGCCAGGCTCACCTTGGGCTGAAAGTGGACGTCCAACTCACCGCGCTCCAGGGCAGCCGCAAGCTCGTCCTTGCTGGGCCTGCGGCCCTTGGTAGCGACCTGCAGGGGACGGAGCAGGTTCTGGAGAACGGTCAACTCCATGGGCTTGGAGGAGGGTTCGACCATCCTCAGCCCCAGCTCATCGCCCAGCCGTCTGGCGGCCTCCAGGACCTCCTTGGCCGTCCCGGACATCAGGCAGATCCGAGCCTGGCAATCAGCCGCGGCCAAGCGGCGCAGAACCTCCACCCCGTCCACACCTGGCATGTTCAGGTCCAACAGGACGAGGCCCGTCCGTCCCTTCACATCGAACAGTTCGGCATTCAAGGCACCGCTGACACAGTCGGACACGATGTTCATTTTCTCCGCGACCTTCTCGATCAGTCTGCAGATGCGCTCGTCGTCATCGACAATCAGGAGATTCGCCATGGACTGGGTCATCCTTCCACCGCTGTTCGGGGTTGTGGTCTCAGGAGTAGTCATCATTGAGGGGCAGAGAGGGACTTGGTTCGGGAGAGAGGGGGCGTTGGCAGGTGGTCCGCCCTGAACGCTAGACTCGCCCGCATACCCATCCCTGTCAACGCTGGCAGTGCATGGGGGAGGGTTGGAAATACCAAGGCGGATTCGCTCCGGCGGTCCACTTATTTCACTGCGCGGGGACTAGAGTGTATTCTCCATTAGCGCAGACCCAGCGGTCCACCAGCAGGAGCAACCGCCGGTGACATGCTCGGCAAATTCCCCTCCTGGATACGACACATGCCTCCCCAAGAACCTTCATCCCCACTTCCCCGTGGTTCCCAGTCCACTGTGTATGTCGTGGATGATGATGAGCGCATCCGACGCCTGATCGGCCGCTTGCTTGACGACGTGGGAATTGCACATGAAGCGTTCCCCGATGCGGAGTCCTTCCTGGAGGAATTCGTCCCGGGCTCTCCTGGTTGTCTCCTACTCGATGTGCGCATGCCCGGGATGGGAGGGCGCGTGCTTCAGGACACACTCATCGAAAGAAAGATCAACCTGCCCATCCTCTTCATGACCGGCTACGGGGAGGTCTCGGTGGCCGTCGAAGCCCTGCACCATGGTGCCGTGGACTTCCTGGAGAAGCCCCTGAGCCCGCAGCAGCTCATCGATCGGGTCCAGGTCGCCCTGAACGAGGACAATGAGCGCCGCAGCCAGGACTCCGTGCGCGAGGAGCATGCCTCCATCATGTCTCAACTGACTGAGCGGGAGATGGAGGTGGTCGAGATGCTTCTCGAAGGCAAGACCAACAAGCAGATCGCCTACAAGCTCTCTGTCTCCTCCCAAGCCATCGACGCCCGGCGACTGAATGCCATGAAGAAGCTGGGAGTAAGCTCCGTGGCTGAATTGGTGGCCTTGGTGCTTCGCATCCGCAACAGCTGAACGGGCACCGAGTGCCCAGGCTGGCATTCGCTCATACGCCTGGCATAACCCGACATCGGGACTCGATGAGTTCGGCCCGCCCGGCTACCCTGTTCTGGTGCCCGCCTCCCCCACCGACGAACAGCTGATCACGCGCTGGCAGGATGAGCCTGCGCCCTTGCTTCCGCTGCTGCACGCCTTCAACGAACGAGACGGTCACCTCTCCCGCGAGTCTTTGGAGGCCATCTCCGCAGGGCTACGCATCCCCCTGGCAGAGGTGCATGGGAGCGTGACTTTCTATCACCACATTTCCGATGAGCCGGAGTCCAGGGACAGGCCACGGGTCTGCATGGGTCCCATCTGTCGTCTGAATGGGTCGGAGCAGCTGCTTCACGACCTGGACGGCGCAGAGCCCATGGCGTGCGCCGGACGCTGCGATGACCCCATCCCCGTATTGCAAGCCGACCGGGGACTGGTGGGGCGCCCCGGCGACGAGCTGCAGCAAGTCCCCTCTCCGCTGCCTCCTCCCAATCCCGCTGGCATCGAAGAGTGCTGCCTGGCAAACGTGCGCGAACCGGACCGCGCCGCCTGCTCAGGCTACGTGCGCACGGGCGGCTACGCGGCCCTGGCCAAGGCACGCGCAATGGAACCGGAGGAGATCCTGCAGGTGCTTGAGGCCTCGGGCCTTGCTGGGCGTGGAGGCGCCGGCTTTCCCACGGCCACGAAGTGGCGGGCCGTGCGCGATGCCCAGGGCGGACCCAAGACTCTGGTCTGCAATGCAGACGAGGGCGAGCCCGGGTGCTTCAAGGACCGTGTACTCCTCGACCACGACCCACATGCGATCCTGGAAGGCATGGCCATCGCGGGCCTGGCCACCGGAGCCACGCGCGGCTTCATCTACCTACGCTACGAGTATCCCCAGACCCAGGCCATCCTGGAGCGCGCACTGGAGGAAGCCGAAGAGCACCTGGACGGCTTTGAGTTCTGCGTACGACGCGGTGCGGGTGCCTACATCTGTGGCGAGGAGACCTCGCTCTTGAACAGCCTGGAGGGTAGGCATCCCTTCCCGCGCAACCGTCCTCCCTTTCCCGTCACCCACGGCTTCGAACAAACGCCCACAGCAGTCAACAACGTGGAGACCCTGGCCAGCGTTGCGCCCATTCTCCACCGCGGGGCCGAGTGGTACGCGGGGCTCGGCCTTGGGGAGCATCGGGGCACAAAGCTCATCAGCCTCTCAGGGGACGTCGAGCGGCCTGGCAACTATGAGATCCCCATGGGCTTCCCGCTCAAGACCCTGCTGTTCGATTGGGCCGGAGTGCCCGAAGGGCGGACTGTCCAGGCGGTGACCATGGCCGGACTCTCGGGCGGCTTCCTCGGGGCCGAAGACCTCGACGTCACCCTCGACGAGGCCTGCCTACGAGCCAAGGGCTCCTTCCTGGGTGCCGGCGGCATCATGGTCTTCGACGACAGGCGGGACATGTTTGAGATCGCACGCCAGTCCATGGAGTTCTTCGCCAGCGAGTCCTGCGGCAAGTGCTTCCCCTGCCGAATCGGCACCGAGCGCCTGGTCGAGCGACTCGGCGATCCCTCGGGGCCCCTGGATCCAGCCGCGTGGACCGAAGAGGTGCGGGCCATCGGCCAAGCCATGACCCAGCTCAGCGCCTGCGGCCTGGGCAGATCCGCACCTTTGATCACTGAGAGTCTCCTGCGTCTGTTCCCCGCGGAGGTCAGCGGCAAGCTAGGGGCAGAATGAGCCTCGATCTCACGCTTGACGGTCAGGTTGTTCCCTTCCAGGAGGGAGAGACCCTCTACGAGGTGGCCCATCGCCACGGCGACAAGATCCCCACCCTGTGCTACGACAAGCGACTCAAGCCCCTGGGGGCCTGCAGGCTCTGCGTTGTAGAGGTGGAAGGCGCCAACGGGCCCTTGGCTTCCTGCACGACCCCCGCCCGGGAGGGCATGGTCGTACGCACGGTCACTGAGGACCTTGAGCAACACCGCAAGACCCTGGTGGACCTGGTGCTCTCGGAGAACCCCAAGGGAGCCGAGATCAACCCTCTGCGCGGTCTGGCCTCCCAAGAGCTCGCCCAGCTCTCCATACGCTATGGATCCGACGGCACGCGCTTCGCCGGATCCACTTCGGGACACCCACGCCTGGACGATCCCAATCCGATGATCCTGCGGGACTACGAGCACTGCATCAGCTGCTACCGCTGCGTGCGTGTGTGTGCGGAGCAGGAGGGCGACTACGCGATCAGTATCACCGGACGCGGCTTCGGGACCCGGATCAGCGCCGAGTTCGACGTGGATCTGCAGGACAGCGACTGCACCTTCTGCGGCCAGTGCGTCCAGACGTGCCCGACCGGAGCCCTGGGCGACCAGCTTGCCCTGCAGTACACCGACCTGCCCGAGCCCATCAACGCCACACGCTCTATCTGCCCCTACTGCGGCGTTGGGTGCAGCGTAGACCTGCTTACCAAGGGCGAGACCCTGGTGGGTGTCCAGCCCGCCATGGACGGCCCGGCCAATGAAGGCGCCCTGTGTATCAAGGGCCAGTTCGCATGGGAGTGGGTGCAACACCCCGACCGACTGAAGGAGCCGCTGGTACGCAAGGACGGCGAGTTGGTTCCAGCCAGCTGGGAGGAGGCCCTCGACCGCGCGGCGGCCGGGTTCGCCCAGACCGCCGCAAGACACGGTCGCCAGTCGATCTACGCCGTCGCCTCAGGCCGCGCACCCCATGAGTCGGCCTACTCGGTGCAGAAGTTCATCCGAGTCAACTTCGGGTCAAACCAGATCGATAATTGCAGCCGTGCCTGACACGCCCCCACGGTGGCCGGTCTGGCCGCCACACTCGGACGGGGCGCGATGTCGAATCCTCTGGCCGACATGGATAAGCCGGATGTCATCTTCTGCATCGGCACGAATATGACCGAGGCCCACCCGGTGGCGGCCACCCGCCTCAAGCAGGCTCAGGCCAAGGGCGCCATCCTCATCGTGGCAGACCCGCGACATATCCCCCTTGCCCGGCGCGCCGACCTCCATCTGCAACTCCAGGTGGGAACGGACGTGGCCCTGCTGGGCGCGATGGCCCACGTGATCGCCGAGAGAGGCCTGATGGATGAGGCCTTCATCGCCGAGCGCACGGAAGGCTGGGACGATCTACGCGAGCACCTGAAGAGCTTCACACCCCAGTGGGCTGAAGAGATCACCGGTGTACCCGCCGCCTTGATTGAGCGGGCGGCGGTGCTCTTCGCACAAGCCGATCGCGGAGCCATCTACTACACGCTCGGCATCACCGAGCACATCTCCGGGGTGGACAACGTGCAGAGCCTGTCCAACCTGGCCCTGATGACGGGTAACCTGGGCCGGGAGGGAACGGGCATCAATCCCATGCGGGGCCAGAACAACATCCAGGGGGCCGGAGACTGCGGGGCTCTGCCCAGCAGCTACCCCGGCTTCCAGCCTGTCAGCGACCCGGCCATGCAAGCGAAGTTTGAAGAGGCTTGGGGCACGAAGGTGGATCTGGAGCCCGGCATGACCAAGGTGCGGGCCCTGGAGCACGCTGGAGAGAAGATCTACGCCATGCTCATCTGTGGCGAGAACACCCTGGTCTCCGACCCTGACAAGAGCCACTGCGAGCGCGCTCTGGAGCGACTGGATCACCTCGTGGTCATCGACATCTTCAAGACTGAGACCGCGGAGTTGGCAGACGTGATCCTGCCTGCCTCGGCATGGGCTGAAACCGACGGGGTCTTCACCAACACCGAACGCCGGCCCCAACGAGTGCGGGCTGCCGTTTCCGCCCAGGGTCAGGCGCGCCCTGATTGGTGGATCCTGGCGGAGATCTCCAAGCGCCTGGGTAGCGACCGATTCGAATACAACTCGGCTGCAGAGGTGTTCAACGAATTCTGCTCCCTCTCTCCCCTCTATGCGGGCCTCGACTGGGATCGGATCGACGGGGGCGGCTACCAGTGGCCCGTCCCCGCAGCCGATCACCCGGGCACCCCGATGCTGCACGTGGATGAGTTCCCCAGGGGAAAGGGGCTCTTCAAGACCCCCTCCTACAGGGACCCGGCGGAGGTCGTGAGCGAAGAGTTTCCGGTCTGGCTCACCACGGGACGGAGGCTGGAGCACTACCACACGCGCACCATGAGCGGCCGCTCGACGGGGACCGAGTATCTCGTGCCCGAGGAGACCCTGGAGGTCCATCCGGCGGACGTGCAGGCCTGGGGCCTGAAGCACGGCGGCATGGCACGCATGTCGAGCCCCCGGGGGAGCGTTCTGGTACGCGTGGCCAGCGATGACACCTCGCCTCCGGGCACGGTGTTCTGCAGCTTCAGCTTCAGCGATGTGCCCGTGAACATCCTGACGGGATCGGGCTACGACCCGATCACCGACACCGCCGAGTTGAAAGTCTGTCCCGTACGGGTCGAGCCCGCTCCTGACAACTAGAGGGTTGGAGATGAGCAAGGGGATAGGGTCCCAATGAGTGCCCCCATGCGGCCTCCTGCTGCTACCCTGTGCCCATGACCCTCCTCACTCCCTGCCTCACTGCCCTCACCCTTTGTGCTGTTATGGCTCCTACACAAGAGCCCACGCGAGACTTCCTTGCCGGTCAGGTACAAGTCGGCGAGACAGCATACCCCTATGCACTCCTTCCCCCGGCCGAGATCGTGGAGGGCCAGCGCTACCCGCTCGTTGTCTTCTTGCACGGCATCGGTGAACGAGGAAGCGACAACGAACTCCAGAAGGAGCACTTCCCAAGACGCATGGCCGCCGCGGCGTATTCCAAGCGCTTCCCGTGTTTCGTCCTGGCTCCCCAATGTCCCAAGGACCAGCGTTGGGCAAACGTCCGCACGTTGGAGAGTGGCCGAAGGATCCAAGAACCTGAACCCACGGGAGCCATGCAGGGGGCGATCGCGGCCTTGGCTGAGGTGGTCCGTACGCAGCCCGTCGACATGCAACGCATTGCTCTGACAGGCCTGTCCATGGGAGGCTCCGGTGCCTGGGATCTGGCCACACGCCACCCGGGCTGGTTCTCCGCAGCAGCCCCGGTTTGCGGCGGAGGAGATCCCGAGACCGTCGTCCGTCTGGCCGGCCTCCCAGTCATGGTGTGGCACGGTGCGAAGGACACGGTCGTCCCCACCAGACGCTCTCGCGAGATGGTCGAGGCCCTACGCAAATTGAAGCACCCGGTGGAGTACACGGAGTTGCCCGGAGTCCACCACGACGCCTGGAACCACGCCTATGCCCCGGATGGCTGCCTGGAGAACCTGATCGGGGCTCGCCGCGACCCCGAGAGTATCCAGGTGGAAACGGCCCGACTCCTGGCAAGGGCCCTCGCTCCCGACGAGCGCGTCGCATTCTTGGGGGACTCCATCACCCAGGCAGGCAATCGGTCCGGCGGTTACGTCGACCGTATCCGGGCCGTGCTCAAAGAGGAGCGCCCCGACGTAGGCGTCATCCCTGCTGGAATCAGCGGCCACAAGGTCCCCGACCTGCTCAGGCGCTTCGAGGCGGACGTAATCGAGAAGGGCGCGACCCTCGTGTTCATCTATATCGGCATCAACGACGTCTGGCACTCCCAGAGCGGAAAGGGCACATCGCCCGAGGATTTTGAGAGTGGCCTGCACCAGTTGATCGACACCTTGGAAGCCTCCGGAGCCCAAGTTGTCCTGGCCACTCCCAGCGTGATCGGGGAGAAGCCGGCTGGAGAGAACAACCTGGACGCGATGCTCGAATCCTATGCGGCCATTTCGCGCCGGGTAGCCGCGACGCAAGGGGTCACGCTGTGTGATCTGCACACGGCCTTCGACAGCCACCTGAAGATCTTCAACCCCACGGACCTGGCCAAGTCGGTGCTCACCAGCGATGGAGTCCACCTGAACGCTGCTGGGAACGTCTTCTTGGCCACCGAGGCCGCTCGAGCTCTGCGTCAGGCCGCCCTGGCTCGGGACTAGGGGCCCGGGCAAACCCCAAGCTTGTGCCGGGCAGATCCATGCTCCTGGACCACCCGCGACCGGGGCGTTGACGGCCAAGACACAAATATCAGTGATCTGACCGGGGTATTCTCGGAGAACAGCGGGCACTCGAATACCCAGAGTTGCCACTAGGCCGAGCCCCTCTCGAGCCCCCATCTCCCTGAATCTGGAAGGACCAACGTTCGAGCCTTGGAATCGTGCGATTGCAAGAACGGCCTACACGCAAGTATGATGCCCGACCTCGCACCTCAGCTCGTTTCGGTTGCCACGTGCCAGCCCCTCGCTATGGGCACGAGTGGGCTCAACACCATCCATGGTGAATCAGGCGAGTGCTCGTGAGACCAGAAACATGACCGATCCTTCCACACCTCAGCAGCCCAGCTGCCTCGACGAGCAGTTGAAATCCAGGGTGGCAGACGCACTCCTCGCACAGACCGAGGTCCTCGTCATCGTGCTCGACAGGAAAGGCAACCCGATCTTGTTCAACCCAGCATGTGAGCGGCTGAGCGGCTACACGCTGGACGATTTCTCCACTCGCCCGTTCTGGGATGTGTTGCTCCCAGAGGATGATGTTGATGCTGTCCGGAAGATCTATGAGGATTCGAACGCTGATCGCTACCCCAACCAGAAAGTCACGAACTGGATCACCAAGAGCGGCTCGCAAGCCGTGATCGCCTGGTCCCACTCGGTGATCCTCGACGGGGACGGAGGAATAGAGTTGAGGATCGGAATGGGAGTCGACATCACCGAGCGATTCAGGGCGGCTGAGAGGGTCGCGAACTCAGAGGCTCAGCTTGAGTCACTACGTCGATCCGCTGGCGATGCGATTGTCGGGGGGAGTAGCGACGGGAACATCAACAGTTGGAACCGTGCCGCGGCACACCTCTTTGGGTACGCCCAGGAGGAGGTGATCGGTAGGCCGATCACTATGCTCATTCCGGATTCCCTCAGGAATAGGCATCTGAACGCGTTTGGATCCCTCCTCTCCGGCAATGCAGCTCAAATCACTCCAAAACCTATAGAGGTTTCCGCCCTGCACAAGGATGGCAGGGAGTTCCCTGTGCAACTCTCCCTCGGGTGTTGGGCCTCGGGAGATGGTCTTTCTCTTGTGGCCATCATGCGCGATCTTTCTGATGCAAAGGCGGCAGAAGCGCGGCAGGCAGAGTTGCAAGCTCAACTGGAAAAGACGCTCACCAAGGTCATCGCTGGGTTCATACCGATCTGCAGCCACTGCAAGAGCATCCGGGACGAGGGAGATAATTGGGCCCCTCTCGAGGAGTTCATCCATGAGCGTTCCGACGTCACGCTGAGCCACGGTATATGCCCAAGCTGTCTCAAGGCCCATTACCCGGATTGGGCAGAAGACTAGGGCGCCGCAGGCTCAGCGCATCAGATCCAGCAGTGCGTCGCCGAACGCGTGGCCCATGCGATTGAACCAGATGGCGCTGCCCAGGTAGTGGTAGGCATGGTCGGAGCCGACCTTCTCCCACTCCTCCACGTTATCGCGCCAGGTTGGATAGAGGGCCTCGGCAGCCTTGTCGACCAACACATCCGTGCGCACGGCTCGTACGTTTCCGCGGAACTCGCTCACCTTCTCCATGGCAAGTTGCGCCTCTTGGATGGCGAGCATGGGTCCCTTGGCAGGCTTGGACTGGTTCTGCCCCATCACCCCGATCACGAATGGCAACTTGGGGGCCTTCAATTCCCGCCGCACGTCCTTGATGAAGTGCTCCATGTTCGAGGCGTACTCCACTTCGGCGCCCTCGTATTGGTCATTCCAGCCCTGAAACCAGACGAAGCCTGCGAGTTCGGGAGACTTGCCCTTCAACGCCGGAAACAGGGAGTCCATCTCGGCGAGAGTGCTCTGCACTTCCTTCATCATGTTGCGGTAGGAGCTGCCGTACTCCCCGCGGATGCCCTCCAAAGTCGGCATGGGGTCGCTGCGGTTGTTCTTCTCGTTGTTCTTCTGGGTCCTCTCGGTCTTCTTCACAAGCTCGGCCTGGATGCGCTCCTCGGGAATGCCGGCACTCGGTGACCGGAACAGCTTGAACAGCGAGTGTCCGCCCCAGGCCGGCTTGATCAAAAGTACAGGCTCGTCAAATGCGTCTCCCAGGACGGTCCCGAGCTCAAGCTCCACGCCTGTCCGGTTTGGTGAGCCGTAGCCGATGGTCAGCCCACCGTGGCGGTTCAGGTACTTGATGAAGACATCATCGCGGGTGATCCACTGGTCGTCCTTGCGCAGGTGCGCGAAGAGATCGGCGGTCTTCTCGTCCTTGGCCTGGTACTCGAGCAGCTTGTTCTGCGCCTTGCCCTCCATGTTTGACTGCCCCGCGAGGATGAAGACCTTGACGCGACCATCCGCCAGAGCGGGACCGCCGAGAAGAACGAGGCCCACGAGGAGCCAGGAGAAGATGCGTGTGTTCATGGGGATTGACCTGGATCAGCCTGCTCCCGTACCCGCGTCTCGGGTCCGGTGAGAGGCTCGCCGAGAGGGTAACCCGGGAGCTGAAACGGCAGGGCCACAATCCTGGCCCTGTCTACCCGCGCTGGCCCAGGGCATCGAGGAGGTCCTTGATCTCGGCCTGCAGGTCCGCTTCGGGCCCGACGGTCTCGAGCACTTCGCTCTCGATGTGATCGCGCAGGCGCTTGCGCATGCGGTGCAGGGCGACGCGCAGGGCGCCGGCTTCCATCCCGAGTTGCTCGGCCAGCTGGGCGCGATCGACACCTTCGCCGTCCGCGAGCAGGGCCTCGCGCAGGGCATCGTAGAGCTCGCCCTGGCCGCGCCTCTTGTACTCACCGCCCAGGGACTCAAAAGAGCGCTCCATCACGGTCTGCGCCCACTGCCGATCGAAGAGGTCTTCGGGTTTCTCGTCGCTGACGGGCAGGACGTGGTAGCGGGTCTCGGCCAGGTCCACGTCGATGGAGACGATCGCGTGCCCCCCACCGCGTTTGAGTGCCTGTTTGTGCTTGTAGACGTCGGCCACGTGGTGGTTGAGGGCTCCCAGCAACCAGGAACGGAAGCGCCCCAGATCGCGATCCGCGCCGCCGAGGCTCTCCCGCTCGATCAGGCTTGTGAAGAGCCCTTGAACCAGGTCGGCAGCCTCTTCCGGCGCACGGCCCGAGCGTCGCAGAAACGCGTACAGCGGGTACCAGTAGCGTGAGCAGAGCTCCTCGAGGGCCGCGCGCCCCTCGGGCGAGTTCTCTCCCCCGGCAAGCTGGACCAGGCTCCAGCGGGTGGAGGCGAAGCGCGATTCGGTCATGGCCCTATCCTAGTGCAAAGGCGCACCGGCGGCACCAAAGAGGACCGCCCCTCTTCCCGCGAGGAGAAGAGAGGCGGCC